>Ga0207655_1000523_pt1 | contig 48957 bp, 40 predicted proteins | sample KBSM44metaG_FD_184398 | JGI IMG/M metagenome (GOLD analysis project Ga0207655, IMG submission 184398) | Miscanthus rhizosphere microbial communities from Kellogg Biological Station, Michigan, USA - KBS M4-4 metaG (SPAdes) (version 2) | ecosystem: Host-associated > Plants > Roots > Rhizosphere >...
TCCACGGTATCTACAGATTCGACATAGGTTGGAAGAAGATGCGAAGCAAGGTGACGGGCGCCAAGCGCTGGGTCGTGAAGATTGGCAGTGCTCTGCTGACCGCCGATGGCAAGGGCCTCGACCGCGGCGCCATGGCCGTTTGGGTCGAGCAGATGGTCGCGCTGCGTGAGGCAGGCGTGGAGTTGGTACTGGTCTCCTCCGGGGCCGTTGCTGCCGGCATGAGCCAGCTGGGCTGGACTACGCGACCGAGCGCGATGAACGAGCTGCAGGCGGCGGCCTCGCTCGGCCAGATGCGCCTGGTGCAGGCCTGGGAGTCGAGCTTTGGCGAACACGGCAAGCACACCGCGCAGATCCTCTTGACCCATGACGACCTGTCCGACCGCAAGCGTTACCTGAACGCCCGCAGCACCTTGCGCACTTTGGTCGACCTGGGTGTGGTGCCGGTAATCAACGAAAACGACACCGTGGTCACCGACGAAATCCGCTTCGGTGACAACGACACCCTGGCGGCGCTGGTAGCCAACTTGGTCGAGGCCGACCTGCTGGTGATCCTCACCGACCGCGATGGTATGTTCGACGCCGACCCGCGTAACAACCCGCAAGCCCAACTGATTTACGAAGCCCGTGCCGACGACCCGTCGTTGGATGCCGTGGCCGGTGGTACCGGTGGTGCCCTGGGTCGTGGCGGCATGCAGACCAAGCTGCGCGCAGCGCGCCTGGCTGCCCGTTCCGGTGCCCACACCATCATCATCGGTGGCCGCATCGAGCGCGTGCTGGATCGCCTCAAGGCGGGTGAGCGCCTGGGCACCCTGTTGTCGCCCGAGCGCGGCATGCTCGCTGCGCGCAAGCAATGGCTGGCCGGCCACCTGCAGACCCGTGGCACCCTGGTGCTGGATGCCGGTGCCGTGCAGGCACTGCGCCAGGCCAACAAGAGCCTGTTGCCGGTAGGTGTGAAGACCGTGCAGGGCAGCTTCCGTCGTGGCGAGATGGTGGTGTGCGTTGGCCCGGACGGTATCGAGGTGGCCCGCGGCCTTGCCAACTACAGCGCCCTGGAGGCGCAGAAGATCATTGGCCAGCCCTCGGACGCGATCGAGTCGATTCTTGGCTACAGCGCCGAGCCTGAGCTGGTACACCGCGACAATCTGGTGCTGGTATGAGCCTGTTCAAGCGGGTGATTGCCGTGGCAGCGCTGGCACTGCCAATGCTGGCCGGGGCCGAGGAAGTCGGCCAGGTGTCCACGGTCTTCAAGTTCCTTGGGCCGAACGACCGCATTGTGGTCGAAGCGTTTGACGATCCCAAGGTCGAGGGCGTGACCTGCTACCTGTCACGGGCCAAGACTGGCGGCATGAAGGGTGGCTTGGGGCTGGCGGAAGACCGTGCGGAGGCGTCGATTGCCTGCCGTCAGGTCGGGCCGATCAACTTCAAGGGTGAGTTGAAGGATGGCGAGGAAGTGTTCAAGGAACGCACCTCGCTGGTGTTCAAGACCATGCAGGTGGTGCGCTTTTTGGACAAGAAGCGCAATACGCTGGTGTACCTGGTGTACAGCGACCGCATGATCGAAGGCAGCCCGCAGAATGCGGTGACCGCGATACCGATCTTGCCTTGGGCTCATTGATAGCCTGGTAGATTGCCGGGAGGCCTTCGGCCTCCTTTCGCGACACAAGGCCGCTCCTACAGGGGAGCACATATCCCTGTAGGAGCGGCCCCATCACACCGATATCAGGCCAATTCCTCGGCCTGATCCTCACGCACAACCGCCTTCACTTCATCCAGCCGGCTGATGAACTTCCAGTCCGCCTCGTCGATGTAGATGCCGTTTGGCCCGCTGCCACCTTCCAGGTCGATCGCCACGCGTGCCGATACCTGCGGCTTCACGCTCGCCAGAATCGGCACGAAGCCCAGCTGCAGGCTGGTTTCCAGCAGTGCCGCCTGGTTGCGTTCGTCGATGTCCGCCGCTTCGTCCAGGTAGTACGGCAGGCGAATGCGACCGGCCAAGTCGCGGTCCATCAGGTGCAGCAACAGGTACATGTTGGTCAGCGCCTTGATGGTCATGGTGGTGCCGTTGGACGCTGCGCCGTCGATGTCGGCGTGGATGATCGGCTGGCCGTTGACCTTGGTGATCTCGAACGCCAGCTCGAACAGGTCCTTGAGGCCCAACTGGTTGTGGTTGGCTGCCACCAGGCGTGCCAGGTATTCCTTGGCCTCTTCGTTCTTGTTGTCCTGATCGGCACTTTGGGTCAGGTCGAACACCGACAGGGTTTCGCCTTCTTCGTACTGGCCGGCACTGTGGATGATCTGGTCGATGTGCTTGAGCGCTTCCTTGTTCGGCGCCAGTACCACACGGAAGCTTTCCAGGTTGGACACCTGGCGCTTGTTGATCTCGCGGTTGAACAAGGCCAGCTGGTGCTCGAGGCTGTCGTAGTCGCTGCGGATGTTGCGCAGGGTACGGGCGATGTCGGTGACTGCAGCGCGGCGGGCCTTGGCCAGGGTCAGGGCCTCGTCGGTTCGGTGCGCATAAGCGTTCACCAGCAACTGCAGGCGGCGTTCCATGTCGTCTTCGCTGTCGAACTTGGCCACGCCTTTCAGGCGCACCTGGGCGTACAGCGCCTCGATCTGGTTATCCACACGTTGCAGGCCTTGCCAGCTGTCCTGGTAGTCGTTGAGCAGCGGCAGCAGGTTGTCCATCGAGTCGTCGATGGCTTCCATGAACGGCGTGCCATAGGGCAGGTCGGCCGGTAGCAGTTGGCGACGACGCAGGGCGTCTTCCAGGGTGCGCTGCTTGGACTCCAGGTCACCAAGCTGCCTACCGACCAGCTGCAGCTTGGCCGACAGCTGCTGGACACGCTCGGTGAAGGCATCGCTGGAGCGCTTGAGTTCGTCCTGGGCGGCTTCCAGTTGCGACAGCTGTTCCAGCTTCTCGGGCTCTTCGGCGGCCAGGGTTTGGCTGCGGCGGAAGTCCTCCAGCGCTTTCTGCGCATCCAGCACTTCCTGGTACAGGGTTTCGGTCTGCGCTTTGGAGGCGGAGCGGTCGGCGGCCACGGCTTGCTGGGTCTTGAGCTGCTTCAGCTCTTTTTCCAGGCGCTCTTTCTGGTCGCGCAGGGCGGCGCGGTCGGCCAGGGCTTGCAGTGCCGGCGGGTCGATGTGGGTCAAGTCGATGGCCAGGCCCGGGGCTTCGAAACGTTCGCCCTTGAAGCCATCCAGCACCGCTTCCAGCGTTTTCACCCACAGGTCGCTGTCGTCCAGCTCGATGCCACGGTCGCCCAGCGGCAGGCTGAACAGTGCGCCGTTGAACAGGCGCATCAGGCGGTCGACGTCCTGCTGCGAGAACTCTTCGCGCAGGCGGGCGTAGCTGTTGTTGTCGGCGTGGTCCAGCTGCTGCTTGACCTGCTTCAGGCGTTTTTCCAGGTCGCGTACGCGCTCGTCCAGGTCTTCGGCACTGAACTGCCGCGACTGGGCCAGGGCGCCGGCCAGTTCGTCGTGGGCGTCCTTGGCCGCCAGCAACTGCTGCTCCAGCACCTTGACGTCATCGACCAGGGCGAAGCGGTGCTTGAGCACCGACAGCTCGCCCAGCCAGCGCTGGATACCGGTGATTTCACGTTCCAGGCGCATCAGTTCCTGGGTACCGCCGCGCTGATCGTTCTGCAGGCGGTCCTGCTCGCCACGGTAGTGCTCGGACTGGATGACCAGCTCTTCCTTGCGCGCCATGGCGTATTCCTGCCAGGTGCCCAGCAGGGTGTCGAGCACAGGCGAAATGCGGTGCAGCTTGCCGCGCAGGATGTCGCGCTGGGCAACACCACCAGCCAGGGCCTCGACCAGTGGGCCGGCAGCAACCAGGGCGTTGTAGTCCTGCTCCATGCGGCGTACGTCGCGGAAGGCCTCTTCGCACGCCGCGATGTAGTCGACGCTGCCTGAACGCAGGCTGTGCTCGAACGCGTCGAGGAACAGCTGCTTGAGCTTGGCCGCGGTGATTTCGCGCATGTGCAGCAGGTTGATAAACAGCGCGCGGAAGGTTTTCAGGCTTTGTTCGCTGGTGGAGCGCAGCGGGATCATGGTCAGGTCCAGCGGCACCGAGGTGTGGCCGCCAACCAGCAACCGGCGCAGTTCGTCCGGCTTCACTTCATAAGCCTTGATGCCAAGGCGCTCGAGGTTGGTGAACAGCTCTTTCTGGCGTAGGCAGGTGTCGTTTTTCTGGTAGTGGGCCAGGTCCAGTTCGCCCTTGTAGGCGAAGAACTGGTGGCCGAAACCGCCACCCGGGCCGCGGCCGACCACGCCGATCACGTGCGGGCCGTGGGGCAGGCTCAGTTCGCAGAGAATGTACGAGGTGTCGCTGGCAAAGTAGAAGCGGCGCGACTGCTCGAGGCTGTACTTGCCGAAGCTCATGTCCGACATGCGCGCCAGGATAGGGAACTGCAGGGCGTTGATCGACGCCGATTTACCCAGGTTGTTGGCGCCGTACACCGACAGCGGGTGCTCCAGCGGGAACAGGCCAAGGCTGTAGCCGGCGGTGTTGAGCAATGCGAAGCGGCGGATGCCGTAGCGTTCCTGGCTCATGCGTCAATCTCCTGTTGCTCTTCGCGGATGGCCCGGGCCAGCGCGTCCTCTTCGCTTTCCTCGCCCTCGAAGGGCGTGAGGTCGAGCGGGTCGTCGGTGCGGTTGAGTTCTTCGGGGCTTTCTTCTTCGACCAGTACCGGGGTCGGCAGCGGCAGGTCGCTGTGCAGGGTGGCGGCCAGGTCGCGGTCTTGCTGCACCGAAAGGCACACATCGAGGAAGCGATGCATGGGCGGCAGGAAGCGGTAGATACCGCCTTCCTCGTGGGCGAAGCCGAGCTGGGTCATGCGCCGCAGGATTTTTTCTTCCAGTTCGTCCACGGTCTGCACTTCGGCCTGCAGGAACAGGTCGCGGTACTTGTCCAGCAGCGAGGGCAGTTCGTCGCGGCCAATGCTGCCGCCGTCGAGCACGGCCATCGGATCGCGGCCCTGGTCTGCCAGGTGTTCGACCAGGATGAAGGTGAACAGCGACAGGCGCTGCGCGGTCTTGTTGACCTGTGCGGCGGTCATGTCCGGGACGAAGTAGTAGAAGCCACGGGTGTCGCACACCAGTTCGAAGCCCAGGGCCTTGAACAGGGTGCGGTACTGGTCCTGGAAGTTCGACAGCTGCGCGTACAGCTCGGGGTCGCGGCGGCTGACGTGGAAGCCTTTGAACAGCTCGCGGAAGATCGGCGCGAGCTGGGACAGTTCGGAAAGATCAAGATGCATGGGCTGGGCTCGCGTTGGGTTCGGTAGGCGCGCTGGCGGCGTCTTCGCGGCTGGAGGTCAGGGCGAACGAGCGCAGGCTGACCAGGTGTTCCTGAGTGGTGTACTCGCGGCGGTCGAGGCGTTCGCGCTTGAAGCGCTTTTCCCGCGACAGGCGCGAGAACCAGTACAGCAGCTCGTCGGTCGCGCCTTCGGGCTCCTGCTCAAGCAGCCAGACCATCAAGTCGGGCAGCGGCAGGGCTTGTTCGCAGCGTTCGGCCATTTCCTTGACCGTGCGCGGGGCGCGGGGCAGGGCACCGGACTGGGTCTTGTGGGCCTTGGGGAAGCGCGCCGGCTTGGGCTCGAAGCGGGCCAGGGCGTAAACGTAGGCCTCGACCTGGCTGGCACTGCCAAGGAAGGTGCTTTGCGGGCGGGTGAACATCGGCATGGCCGCTTGCGGCACGGCATCGATGCCCTTGCGCCGGATCACCGACAGGGCCAGTGCGGCGCCACGGGTCACGGCATTGTGCCGGCGTGCTTCTTCGCGCAGTGGCAGTAGCAGCTCGCGGGCGTGGCGCAGGGTCAGCTGGGCGCTGGTCTGCATTTCGAGGATGCGCGCATGGGTGCGCAGCAGCATGTCGTCATCGACCAGGTGGCCCAGGCGCGCCTGTTCGCCCAGCAGCTTCAACAGCACGGTCTCGACCTTGCGCACGCCCTGCTCGAAGGCGCCGTCGGCGTTGACCAGCTGGATCATCGGCTCGACGTATTCGTCCCAGGTGGCGAGTACTTCGGCATACCGCTGGCGCAGCGGAATCTGGCGGTTGCTGGTCTTGGCCCGTTCGGCCACGGCCACCAGCGCCTGCTCGTCGTTGTCGAGCTTTTTCAGCACATCGCGCACGCGCATGTCGAGCAGGCGCAGCTGGCGCGCCAGGTCGTCGCTGTCGCGATTGTCGAAGGCATCCTGGATGTGCCCGGCCAGGCGTTCCAGGTGGCGCAAGTAGGCTTCGATTTCCAGGCACAGACCCAGCCGGTGTTCGCGGCGCAGGTAGGCGAGGAAGTCGTGGATCTGCGCGTTGAGCTCGAAGCGGTTCGGGCTCTTGGCGACCGGGACCAGGATATCCAGGCGGATCCACACGTCGAGTAGCTGGGTGATGTCCTGCGGGGTGCTTTCGAGCTGCTGGCGGGCCACATGCTGGCGCAACTCGACCAGGCTCAGGGTGCCCTGGTCGAAACGCTCGCACAGCGGCTCGAGCAGGGCCCAGTGTTCGGCTAGGGCGCGCAGGACGCGCTTGGGTTCGATCATTGGCTTCGACTCGTTGCCAAGAAAAAGGGGGCGATTGTACTGCATCCCGGGGGGAGGTTTTCACCCCTTGGTCTGTAATGAGGGATAACCTTATGGCTAGTAGGTGTATGGCGTTGTTTTTGGGGCGTTTTTGAGAGCGAGCGCCGCACCGGCGGCGCTCGGTCTGATAGGCGCTGCAAAAACCAAGGCGCACACGTTAGAATGCCCAATTGTCTTCACCCCTCGGATACCCATCCCTTGCTCACCGAACCCCGTCGCCGCGCCTACCTTTCCGCCATGCAAGTGGTGCACTGGTTGCCGCGCGCCGAACTGCCGTTCGCCGCACCGTCGCGGCCGGAGCTGTTGTTGCCGGTGGCGACGGTCGAGGATGTCGATTTCGAAATCAGGCCGGCATCGGCTGCAAATGACGCTCCCGCCACACCCCAGGCCCGTTCCGGCGAACGGCCGAAAATCGAGATCCCGCGCCCGAACAGCGCGCCCAAACCCGCCGCCAAGCCGGTCGAGGCCGAAGAGCAGCCGGCGGCACCCCGCCCGGCGCCCGTGCCACCTCCACGCTTCTCGTTGCAGTTGCTGCGCACCGGCAGTTGCCTATTGCTGGTGGAGTTGGCCACAGGCCAGCCGTTCCAGAGCCGCGACCCGTCCTACCTGCTGCTCAAGGACATGCTGCGTGCCGCCGGCCTGCCCGACGCCCCGCAGATCATCGGCGAGCCTGTGCGCTGGCCGCTGCTGGTGCGCGGCAACATGGACCAGGGCCCGGAGGCCGCGCGCGATTTCGTCCAGGGTTTTGTCCAGGCCCGCCTGGAAGACGCCCCGAGCACCTGTCTGTGGCTGATTGGCTTGCCGGCACTGCGCTTTGCCGCCAATGCCGATGCCGAGGCCTATTACCAACCCCTTAAGCTGGACGGCCTGGGCGACGCCTGGGCGCTGCCGGGCCTTGAACTGTTGATGGACGAGCCGCAACGCAAGGCGGACGTCTGGAAAGCCATGCGCCAGCTGATGGCGCGCTGGAAGAGCGTTGAATGAGTGACTCGATCAGTTTCCGCCCGATGACCGAGGCGGATCTGGATGCCGTGCTTAAGATCGAATATGCCGCGTTCAGTCATCCCTGGACCCGCGGAATCTTTCAGGATGCGCTCAAGTCGTACGAGGTCTGGCTGATGTTCGACGGCCAGCAGCAAGTGGGCCATGGCGTAATCAACGTGATCATCGACGAAGCCCACCTGCTCAATATCACCGTAAAGCCGGAAAACCAGGGTTGCGGCATGGGCCTGCGCCTGCTCGAGCACCTGATGGCCCGGGCCTACCAGCTCAATGGTCGCGAATGTTTCCTGGAAGTACGCGCCAGCAACCAGTCGGCTTATCGTCTATACGAACGTTACGGTTTCAACGAAATCGGCCGACGCCGTGACTATTATCCGATTGCTGGTGGCCGTGAAGATGCCCTGGTGATGGCCTGCACGCTGCTTGAGGATTGACCTGGCTTAATCGATAGCAGCCACGGCGTGGTTTTCTTTGTTCTCCAAGCACGGATGGCTTAAGGATGAAAAAACTGCTTCTTGTAGCAGGCCTGTTGATTGCCGGGGCTGCTCACGCCGATGAGCGCGACGTGTGGATGTTCGCCCAGTGGGCTGGTGACCATCAAACTCGGCCCTTTCGTGAAATGCTGGTCGATGCCCGTCTATATGGGGTAGTGCCTATCCATCAGTTGCTGCGGTCGGCCTCGGACTGGAAGCTGTGCCGAGCGTCGCCTTTCGCCGTGCCACCCGCCGGCAATTGGCCGGCTGTGCGCACCACCCTTGCGTTGATCAAGACACTCGATGACCAAGGCATCCTGCGCCAGTTCGAGGTGGTTTCGGCTTACCGTGAGCCGCGACTGAACGCCTGCGCCGGCGGGGCAGCGAACAGTGCGCATATGCGCGCTTTCGCCGTCGATATCTTGCTGCCAGCCTGGGCCGACCCCTACCCGCTGTGCCGTTTCTGGCAGCAGCACGGGCAGGCCTGGAACATGGGCCTGGGGCGCTATCCTTCAGGCCGCATTCACGTGGATACCGCCGGTTATCGCACCTGGGGTGGCGATGGCAGTGCGGGGTCGTCGTTCTGCAACAAGCCCAAATGAGCCAGAGAGCGCCGGCATTCGTCCATTACCCACTCGGCGAAGCGCTGGCGTTTGCTGTTGTCGTCCAGGGGCAGTGGGCTAAGCAGGTGATAGGCCGAGCCGTCGCGCACAAAACCGTAGGGGGCCTGCAACTGCCCGCTGTCGAGTTCGTCGCCCACCATCAGGGCTGAGGCCATGGCCAGGCCCAGGCCGGCGCTGGCGGCCTGGATAGACAGGTAGAAGTGCTCGTAGTCGCTGCGTTCGTTGTGCAGTGCCTGCTGGCCGCTCAGGCGCAGCCAGGTGGGCCATGCAGCGGGGCGGGTGGTGCTGTGCAGCAAGCGCTGGCCGTCCAGTTGAATGGGGGCGCCGGGGTGGCGCACCGGGCCGATCCATTCGTCACAGATTTTCTGGTTGTACAGCTGGTTGCCCCAGTGGAAGTCGTCGCGGCGGATTGCCAGGTCGACACCGCTGCGGGCGAAGTCCAGCGGCCCGCCTGCGGCCACCAGGTGCAACTGCAGGTCGGGGTGTGCAGCATGGAAGCGGGGCAGGCGTGGGATCAGCCAACGCATGGCGATGGTCGGCTCGCAGGACAGCACCAGCACATTGTCGCGGGCCTGTTGTTGCAAGCGCTGCACGGCGCCTTCGAGTTGTTCGAATATTGCCTGGGTAGTGCCTTGCAAGGCTCGGCCGGCGGGGGTGAGGAAAATGGCCCGGTTACGGCGCTCGAACAGCTCGACGCCAAGGCTTTCTTCAAGCAGACGTACCTGGCGGCTGACCGCGCCGTGAGTGACGTGCAAGTGTTCGGCGGCGCGCACGAAGTTCTCGGTTTGGGCGGCGATGTCGAAGTAACGCAAGGCATTTAATGGCGGCAGTTTCATGGTCTTCCTGCTGGCCTGTGCAAGCGTTTGCACAGGTTAACGTTTTGCTTGTCTGTGAGGAAAACTATCAGATTTACAGCACTTTAAATCGATTTTTCCTCATCTATAAGCACTCGATAATAAAGCGGTCTGCGCATTTTCATCGCCTATCGAGAGCCCCTCAGCATGACCGAACTAATTGCCGTCGCCTTGTTTACCCTGCTCGCCGTCATCAGTCCTGGCGCCGACTTCGCCATGGTCACTCGCAGCAGTTATGCACAGGGCCGCAAGGCCGGGCTGGCCGCCGCAATGGGTATCGCCCTGGGGGTACAAGTGCACGTGCTGTATACGGTCTTGGGCATTGCCGTGGTTATCAGCCAGAGCCCGGCGCTGTTCCTGGGCATGAAAGTACTGGGCGCGGGCTATCTGGTTTACCTGGGCTACAAATCGCTTACCAATACTCAACGCATCAGCCTTGAGGGGGGCGGTCAATCGGCCGCCAGCATGGTGCAAGCGCTGCGCACCGGCTTTCTGACCAACGCCCTCAACCCCAAGACCATGTTATTCGTCATCAGCGCCTTCACCCAGGTGGTGCAACCTGGTAGCCCATTGAAGCAGGCATTCGCCTACGGCGCATTCATGTCCTTTGCCCATTGGCTTTGGTTCAGCCTGGTCGCAGTGTTTTTCTCCAGCACAGCATTGCGCAAGGCAATGATCGACCGTCAGGTGCTGGTGGACCGCGTCATTGGGCTGGCGTTGATCGGGCTTGGCCTGGCAGTGGCGGTGGCCGGTATCCGTTGAGCGGGGATGATTGCATGTTGGGGTGATGGCCATTTAGAATAGAATCATTCCCATTTGCGAAGCTTCGCGATGATACCAACCCCATCTGCCGCCGCTGAGGCCTGTCTGTGAGCCCGGAAATCCTTCACGAAGCTGCCGAATGGCTGGTGCGTCTGGAGGGCCAGCCGAGTGGGCGCGACCGTGAGGCGTTCCGTGCCTGGTTAGCGCAGGACAGTGAGCATCTGGAAGCATTCCAGCGCATGCATGAAACTCTGGGCCCCATGCAAGTGCTCAAGCAGGCGCCTGCATGCAGCGCGCAACTGAGCTGCAATCAGCAGCGCCTTTCGAGCCGGGGGCTGAAGGCACTGGCCTTGATCGTGGCCGTGGTATTGGCGCTGTCATTGGCGCTGTAGCTGCAGCAGGGGCCAGCCTATCGCCAGGCGACAACTTTTTCGTAGGCAAAGAAAAAGGGCTTACCTTGCGGTAAGCCCTTCGTCTTGTTTGGTGGCTACACAGGGACTTGAACCCCGGACCCCAGCATTATGAATGCTATGCTCTAACCAACTGAGCTATGTAGCCGATGGCGCGCATTATTCTCTTGAACGGCCCCCCTGTCAACACTCATTTCAAAAAAAATTTGCACGCTTTCAAAAACTTAGCAGCCAGCCCCTGTTTCAGCGCACCACAAGCCAGTGTCCCAGCACGCCCTGCAGTTGCAGATGCTGGGCGTCAGCCAGGGATTGCAGGCTTTCGCCAGGCCGGTCGAGATTGAAATCGCCGCTCACGCGTCGATGCGCCACTTGTTCATCCATCATCCACAGACGCTGCCCTTGGTAACCGGCAAGGCGTTCCAGCACTTGCCCCAAAGGCATGTCGGTGGCTTTCAGGCGACCGCTGCGCCAGCTGTCGGCGGTCTTCAGGTCGGCCTTCTGCACCGGGTCGATGCGCATGCCATCGAAGGTCACCCGCTCACCCGCCGAGACCATGCGCTGCTCACCGCCCTGGGTGACCATGGCCTTGCCACTGAGTACCACGAGTTCGTCACGCCCGGCATGGCGGGCTACCTGCAGGCGGGTGCCGTACACCTGGATGCGGGCGTTGCCGACTTCTACCTCCATGGCTCGCCCGTCGAGCATCACTTCCATGAACACCTGGCCCTGCACCAGGTGCAGCAGGCGGGTGCGCCCGCGCAGGTCGACGTTCATCGCGCTGGCGCTGTCCAGGTTCAATGTCGTGCCATCTGCCAGGCGCGTGCTGCGGCGCTCGCCCACATCGGTGTGCAGCTCACTGGCCAGGCGTTGCATCAGCGGCCAGTACAGGTAGGCTGCGGCGCCCAAACCAAGCAGGAATACAACCGCCAACCATTTGCCCAGGTGGCTGCGCTGCACAGCGACTTGCCGTGGGCGAGGGCGAGCGGGGGGTGGTTGCAGTTGTTGCCAGAACGTTTCCAGCTCGGCATAGGCGTGTGCGTTCTCAGGGGCTTGGCACCAGGCCGCGAATGCCTGGCGCTGGGTGTCGTCGCAACCGGGCTGGCGCAGCAACGAAAACCACTCCAGCGCTTCCTGCTGTGGGTCGGGCTGCAGTTGCTTGGCGGGCATCGGGCTCATGGGTTCGGTCTGCTCACGATAGGGGCCGTTTCGCCCAACGATGACAGGGATAATGAGCCAAGGATGCTAATTATATTGAGAACCATTTTCAAGTACGTTGCGACAGAGGGATAAAAAAGGTAGCTATGTATCTATTTGTTTCCCGATAATCGGATCCCAAACCTGAGGACGGAGATTTAGGCAAATGGCCACCAGTAGTGCCTCCACCGCATCCACCGCTGCAACGGCCAACCAGGCCACACCGCTGGTGATGCGCATCATCGGTTTCTGTGCCTTGGCGCACTTGATCAACGACCTGATCCAGTCGGTACTGCCGGCGATCTACCCCATGCTCAAGGCCAACTACGACCTGAGCTTCGCCCAGATTGGCATGATCACCCTGACATTCCAGATCACCGCCTCGCTGTTGCAGCCCTGGGTCGGCTTCTTCACCGACCGCCGACCGACGCCCAACCTGCTGCCCCTAGGCACCCTGTGCACACTGGTGGGCATCGTGATGCTGGCCTTCGTCGGCAGTTTCCCGATGATCTTGCTGGCGTCGGCGCTGGTGGGCATCGGCTCGTCGACCTTCCACCCGGAAACCTCGCGTATCGCGCGGTTGGCTTCGGGTGGGCGTTTCGGCCTGGCCCAGTCGACTTTCCAAGTGGGCGGCAACACCGGTTCAGCACTGGGCCCGCTGCTGGCGGCGGCCATCGTCATTCCGTTCGGCCAGACCCACGTGGCCTGGTTCGGCCTGGCGGGGCTATTCTTCCTCGGTGTCACCCTGATGCTGCGCGGCTGGTACAAGGAGCACCTCAACCAGGCCAAGGCGCGCAAGGCGGTGCAAGCCACCCACGGCATTTCGCGCAATCGGGTGATCGCGGCGCTGATCGTGCTGGGCCTGTTGGTGTTCTCCAAGTACTTCTACATGGCCAGCTTCACGAGCTACTTCACCTTCTACCTGATCGAGAAGTTCGGTGTATCGGTGGCCAGCTCGCAGCTGCACCTGTTCCTGTTCCTCGGCGCGGTAGCAGCGGGCACCTTCTTTGGCGGGCCGATCGGTGACCGTATCGGGCGCAAGGCGGTGATCTGGTTCTCGATCCTGGGCGTGGCGCCGTTCACCTTGGCGCTGCCGTATGCCGACCTGTTCTGGACCACGGTACTGAGCGTGGTGATCGGTTTTATCCTGGCGTCGGCGTTCTCGGCCATCGTGGTGTATGCGCAGGAACTGGTACCGGGCAGTGTGGGCATGATTGCCGGGATCTTCTTCGGCTTGATGTTCGGCTTTGGCGGCATTGGCGCGGCGCTGTTGGGGTATGTGGCAGACCTGCGCGGTATCGAGTATGTGTACGGGCTGTGCTCGTTCCTGCCATTGTTCGGGCTACTGGCGGTGTTGTTGCCGAGCACCGGTAAGCGCTGATGCAAGCGGGGCTGCAAAGCAGCCCCGACGATTGACGATTGGGCACCCTTGGCCTAGAGTGCCGCCTCTTTTTTCCAACCACCTGCGTAGTAGCCAAAGCAATGTGCCGTACCCAATCCCTGCCCAGCGCCCGCCAGCCTGCCTTCCAGGCCCTGCGTCGTGCATGGCCGAGCGACACGGTACTCAAGCGCCGCCGCAGCGTGCTGTTTGCCTTCACCTTTTCGCCACACCTCGCCTGAACTGATCTGCGCTTTTGCGTCGCTCGCCGCCCCGGCGTGCGCGCCTGTGTCTGCACGTCTTTTCGGTTTGCAAGGAGTGGTACATGAACATGCGTTTACTGGCGGGCCTGTTGTTCGCCGTTTCGGTTGTGGGTTTCAGCCTGGGGGCCAGCTTGCCGCTGGTGTCGTTGCGCCTGCATGAGGCGGGGGCAAGCACCCTGGAAATCGGCATCATCTCGGCCATCCCTGCCGCAGGCATGATGCTCTCGGCGTTTCTGGTCGACGCCTGTTGCCGTCATCTCACCCGGCGCACCATCTATCTGCTGTGTTTCAGCCTGTGCACGGTCAGCATTGCCTTGCTTGAATCGGCGTTCGGCTCGCTGTGGCTGCTGGCGCTGCTACGCCTGGGGCTGGGGCTTGGCATGGGGATCGCCATCATCCTCGGCGAGTCGTGGGTCAACGAACTGTGCCCAGAGCACAACCGCGGCAAGATCATGGCCCTGTACGCCACCAGCTTCACCGGTTTTCAGGTGCTTGGCCCAGCCATGCTGGCAGTGCTGGGCGCAAACAGCCCCTGGATAACGGGTGTCGTCACGGTCTGCTATGGGCTGGCGTTGCTGTGCATCGTGCTGACCGTGCCCAACGACCATGTCGAACACGAAGAGGGCGAAAAGAGCTTCGGCCTAGCCGGGTTCTTCCGTGTGGCGCCGGCGTTGTGCATGGCCGTGCTGTTCTTCTCGTTCTTCGATGCCGTGGTGCTGTCGCTGCTGCCGGTTTACGCCACCAGCCATGGTTTTGCCGTTGGCGTGGCGGCGTTGATGGTGACGGTGGTGTTTGCCGGCGACATGCTGTTCCAGCTGCCGTTGGGCTGGTTGGCCGACCGGGTCGAGCGCACCGGGCTGCACCTGGCGTGCGGGCTGGTGGCGATGGCGATCGGCATCGGCTTGCCTTGGCTGCTGAACCTGACCTGGCTGCTGTGGCCGCTGCTGGTGGTGCTGGGCGCGGTGGCAGGGGGCATCTATACCCTGGCGCTGGTGCTGATCGGGCAGCGCTTCAAGGGCCAGGACCTGGTGACAGCCAATGCCAGCGTGGGCTTGTTGTGGGGCGTGGGCAGCCTGGTGGGGCCGTTGGTCAGTGGGGCAGCCATGAACGTCGCGCCGCATGGCTTGCCCATGGCGCTGGCACTGATGGCCGGGCTGTTCGTGTGCTTTGCCAGGCAGTCGTATCGGCGTGCAGGGCGGATGCGGGCTGTGGCGGAATAATGCCCCTCACGCCGCGCCGATGCTTACCCAGTAGCGGGTCCTGTAGTCGACCCGCACCGGCAGGCTGCGGCTGAGCAACTGCAGGATTTGCTCGGTGTCGCCCAACTGATAGGTGCCTGAAACCTTCAGGCCCGCCACCTCTGGAGCGCAGCGCAACAGGCCCGGGCGGTAGCGGCCGAGTTCGCTAACAAATTCGGCAAGTGGCATTTGTTGCACGCTGAGTACCCCGTCAGTCCAGCCCCAAGGGTCGCTGTGCAGCGCCAACGCCTGGATGCTGCCGTTGGTCCCGACTTGCAAGGTTTCACCTGGCAGCACCTGCCTCGGTGAGGCCGAGGCAGGGAACAGCGTGACTTCACCTCGACGCACCGACAGCAGCAGGCCCTGGCTGTTTTCACGCAGCAACAGTTGGCCATCGACGGTGGTCAGCGGACCGATACGGGTGTCGATGTGGAACGGGCGGTTGTCATTCGGGTTGCTGTCCAGGCTGATTTCGCCCCGTATCAGCTCCAGCTGGCGTTGCTGCGCGCTGAAGTGCAGGTCGATGGCGCTGGCAGTGTTGAGCTGGATACGGCTACCGTCAGTACTTTGCCACTGGCGCCGTTCACCCGTGGCGGTGCTGCTGTCGGCCAGCAGTTGTGGCAGGCCCAGCGGTTCGCGTGCGGCCCAGCCCAGGCTGCCGCCTACGGCCAACAGCCCCAGCAACTTCAGGTGGTCCCGGCGGCTGACGCGTTGGCGCTGGCTACCCTCCAGGGTGCGTCGGCTCAGGTCCTTGGGCAGCCCGGCCAGCTCGTCGCTTAGATGACTGACCCGCTGCCAGGCCAAGGGGTTGTGCGGGTGGCTGCCCAGCCACTGCTGAAACTGCTGCTCGGTACGCGCGCTGGGGCTGTCGAAGCGCAGTTTCACCAACCAGTCGATGGCCTGATCGACCTGCACCTGTGCCGGCGTATCATCAGGCATCGGCATAGCGCAACCGATAGCAGACACCCAGGGCCTTGGCCAGATCGCGCTCGACGGTGGCCCTGGACACCTCCAGGCGTTGGGCGACCTGCACGATGCTCAAACCGTCGAGCTGTGCCAGCAGGAACGCCTGGCGCACGCGCGGCTTCAACTGGTGCAAGGCGCGGTCGAGGCGTTCCAGGCTATCGAGGATGACCAGCCTGTCCTCTTCGCTGGGCACTTCTGCTTCGGGCAGGTTAGCCAGGCTTTCCTGGTAAGCCCGTTCCAGCGCGCGGCGGCGGAACTGGTCGATCATCAAGCCACGGGCGATGCTGCTGAGGTAGGCGCGCGGCTCCTTCAGCGGCGACACCTGGCGGGCGCGCAACACGCGCACGAAGGTATCCTGCGCCAGGTCTGCGGCGTGTTCGCTACAGCCGACCCGGCTGCGCAACCAGCTGCGCAGCCAGGCATGGTGGGACTGGTAGAGCAGAGCGACCTCGGTCGGTTTGAGCGTGTCGTTGAACTGCATCGTAGCGAAGGCCCGGTCCCGTGATGTGTGCGATTGTGAATAGTTCTCAATTCTATGCGGGGAGGATGGCGCGGAGCAATGGTATGCCAGGAATTAGCCGCGCAAGAACCGGCGTTTGCCCGATGAGCGGCTGCGCTAAGCTGGACCTGCAATCGACTTGACGGAGTTGCCATGATTCTGGCCGACCTTTCCCCCGAGGCCTACCGCGAGGCCACCGCACACCTGGCGTCACTTGACCCGGACTGGTCGCGGCACATTGCGGCGACCGGGCCTTGTCTGCACCAGGCCACCTCGGGACGTGAGCCTTACGAAGCGTTGGTGCGGGCGATTGCCTATCAGCAGCTGCACGCGCGTGCGGCGGAAGCGATCCTGGGGCGGTTGCTGGCTCTGTTTCCGGCGAATGCCTTCCCGCAGCCAGAGCAGTTGCTGGCGGTTACCCCGCAAACCTTGCGGGCCTGCGGCTTCTCGGCGAGCAAGTTGGCGACGATCCAGGGTATCGCTCAAGCCAGTCTGGAGGGCTTGGTGCCGACGCGGGAGCAGGCGTTGGCCATGGCCGACGAGGCCTTGATCGAACGCCTGGTGGCGCTGCGTGGGGTAGGGCGATGGACGGTCGAGATGCTGCTGATCTATAGCCTTGAACGATCGGACATTTTGCCAGTGGACGATTTTGGTGTGCGTGAAGGGTACCGGCGGCTCAAGGGGCTGGAGAAGGCGCCGACACCGGCGCAGATGCGCTCGCTGGGGGGCGCTTGGCGGCCGTTTCGTACAGTGGCGGCCTGGTATCTGTGGCGTGCCTGAGGCTATTGCATTGCCCGTTGCGGCCCTTTCGCGGGCCAGTACAGGCGACAACTTATCTGGATGCTGAACCATGACCCTCTACACCACCCCCGACCAACGCTGGCAAGCTGTCGAGTCCCGCGACGCCACCGCCACAGGCCACTTCGTGTACGCCGTACGCACCACTGGTGTGTACTGCCACCCTGGCTGTAAATCACGCCTGGCCAAACGCACGAACGTCGATTTCTACGACACCCCCGCTGCTGCCGAAGCCGCGGGCTATCGCGCCTGCAAACGCTGTATCGGCAAGGCCAGCACCGCCCGCCATCGCCAGCTGGTCACCCGCGCCTGCCGGCTGATCGAAACCAGCGACCCCGCGCCCAGCCTCGACCAGCTCAGTGCGCAACTGGCCGTCAGCCCCTTCCACCTGCACCGGCTGTTCAAGGCCGAAACCGGCGTTACCCCCAAAGCCTACGCCACGGCCTTCCGCGCCCGTCGCTTGCGCGCGCACCTGGAAGACGGCCAGCGCTCGGTCACTGATGCCATCTACGACGCCGGCTACAACTCCAACAGCCGCTTCTACGAAAGCGCCGACCAGCGCCTGGGCATGCGCCCACGGCAGTACCGCGCCGGCGGTGCCGGGGCTACCCTCCATTTTGCCTTGGGGCAGTGCTCGCTGGGCGCGATTCTGGTGGCCCAGAGCGACAAGGGCATATGCGCGATCCTGCTGGGTGACGACCCCGAAGCCTTGTTGCACGCCTTGCAGGACCAGTTCCCCAAGGCTCACCTGATAGGCGGTGACAGCGCCTACGAACGGCTGGTCGCCGAAGTGATCGGTTTCGTCGAGGCCCCGGCGCTGGGCCTGGCCCTGCCGCTGGATGTGCAAGGCACCGCGTTTCAGGAGCGAGTGTGGCAGGCCCTGCGCGAGGTGCCGGCCGGCAGCCGGGTCAGCTACACCGACATTGCCGAGCGCATTGGCGCGCCCAAGGCCGTGCGTGCAGTGGCCATGGCCTGCGCGGCCAACCCCATTGCCGTGGCCATCCCCTGCCACCGCGTGGTGCGCCGGGATGGCGACATCAGCGGCTACCGCTGGGGCGTGGAGCGCAAAGAGCAATTGCTGAAGCGAGAGACGGCACTCTCCTGATTGCCAGAAGCCGCGTAGAATGCCCCGCCAAATCGAATTGTAAAGAGGAATATTCGATGAGGCGTGTCAGCCTTGCCCGTAGTTGCCCAGGCCTGATGGCCCTGCTGGCCTTTATGCTGGTGCTCGCCAGCCCGGCGTGGTCGGCCCCGGCCACGCCATTGTCCAATTTGGCGGCTGCCGAAGCGCCAGCACTGGACGAAAACGCCAGCCTTGAACAGCTGAACGACCGCCTGGACCAGATCCGTCAGGGCGTCACCAGCGAGGCCAACGACGACCTGCTGTCGCAACTGCGTCTTGCAGCCATGCAGGTTCAGCGTCAGGCCGATGCATTGAGTGCACAGCGCACTGCCGATGTGGGAAAACTCGACGACAAGCTGAAGGTCATCGGCCCGGCCCAGCCGGACGAGGCACTCACTCTGACCCAGCAGCGCAAAGAGCTGGAGGCTGAGAAAAAGGCGCTGGTAGCCCAGCAGGACCAGGCCATCAAGCTGACCCAGTCGGCCCGCGACCTGTCCACGCAAATCGTCAACCTGCGCCGCAGCCAGTTCAACTCGCAGATCACCAGCCGTGCCGCTTCGCCACTGAGCCCGGCGTTCTGGCAGAGCATCATCCGCCCCACCCAGGACGACGTGGCGCGCCTGCGCGACCTGCGCGGCGAGGCAGCCGATGCCATCAACAGCGCCTTCAGCGCCGATCACCGCTGGCTGTTCATTACCAGCCTGGTGGCGGCGATTCTGGTATGGACCTTGGTGCGCCGCGTGCTAGAGCGCTTGCTGGCCAGTGCCATGGTCGGCTGGCTGCCCGAAGGGCGCCTGCGCCGCAGCGCTTTGGCCCTTGGTGTCAGCCTGGCAACCTTGGGTACCATCGCCGGTTCTGTTTCGTTGCTGCGCTGGGGGCTGGAAAGCAGTGCAGAGTTGGGTTCGGATATCGCCAGCCTGACCAACCACATTCTCGCCCTGGTCGTGTTCAGTGCCTTCATCACCGGCCTGGGCCGCGCTATGCTGATGCTGCAGCGGCCGTCCTGGCGGCTGCCGCCGATCCATGACGAAGTTGCCAGCGCGCTGGGCTGGTTCCCGAAGGTACTGGCATTGGCTCTGATGGTCATGATGACCATGGAGCGCATGAACAGTGTGATCGGCGCCAGCCTGGCGCTGACGGTGGCCGTCAACGGGCTGACCGCACTGGTAGTGGCGTTCATCTTTGCCGGCGCGTTGCTGCGTTATCGCCACACCCTGCGCAAGCATGAACTGGAGCGCCCGACGGGCCTGGCTGGGCTGATCCCGTTCGTGATGGTCATCTGGCTGGCGTTGATCCTGCTGGCACTGCTCACCGGCTACCTGACGCTTGCCTATTTCCTCACTGCCAAGTTGCTGTGGGTCAGCCTGGTGGTCACTTGTGCCTACTTGCTGACCACCTTCTTCGGCGACCTGTGCGAAACCCTGCTGTCGCCACGCCAGCCCGGTGGCCTGGCGCTGGCCTCGACCCTGGGCCTGGCACCTCGTCACCAGGCGCAAGCCAGCACCATCCTGGCTGGCATCGGCCGCACCATCGTGCTGTTCCTGGCGCTGTTGCTGGTGTTGATGCCATCGGGCACCAGCCCCAGCGAACTGCTGCTGAGCCTGGGCGATTGGGACGGCACCGGCGGCAAGCTGCTCGGCAACCTGAATATCGTGCCGCAGGACATCCTGCTGGCCCTGGCGATTTTCTTGGGTGGCCTGTTCGCCATCCGTGTGGTCAAGCGCTGGCTGAGCGATCGCCTGCTGCCGGAAACCGACATGGACGCCGGCATGCGGGCCTCGCTGGTGACCCTGGTGGGTTACCTGGGTTTCCTGTTCCTGGCCATGCTGGTGATGTCGACCTTGCGCATCAATCTCACCAGCCTGACCTGGGTGGTCAGTGCGCTGTCGGTCGGTATCGGTTTCGGCCTGCAGCAGATTGTGCAGAACTTTATCTCCGGCCTGATCCTGTTGACCGAGCGCCCGGTGAAGGTGGGTGATTGGGTGAGCCTGGCGGGTGTCGAGGGCGATATCCGCCGCATCAACGTGCGCGCCACCGAAATCCAGATGTCAGACCGTTCAACGGTGATCGTGCCCAACTCGCAGTTCATCTCGCAGAACGTGCGCAACGTGACCATGGGCAATGCGCTGGGTGTGGTCAGCATTACCTTGACACTGCCGCTGGAGACCGATGCCAACCAGGTGCGTGAGCTGCTGCTGGCGGCCTACCACGAGCATGAGGCGATTCTGGATGCGCCGGCTTCTTCGGTGTCGTTCAAGGACCTGACGACCAGTGGCATGGTGATTGGCGTCAGCGGCTACGTGGCCGGGCCGCGGCAGGTGTCAGGCACCCGCAGCGACCTGCTGTTCACCATTCTTGGGCGCCTGCGTGACGAAGGTATTCCCCTGTCTTCGCCACAGAGCATGGTACTGGTGCAAGAGGGTGTGCGCCCCGCTGACGAATCGGTGTGAATGCCGGGGCTGCTCTGCAGCCCTTTCGCGGCACAGGGCCGCTCCCACAGGTACCGCGCATGCTGAAGGGCTGCACACTTGCTGGGGGAGCGGCGCCTTGCGATGTTAGCCGAGGCAGCGCGTCACATGCTTGACCGATTGGTACGCCGACAACCCCCAAGGCCCCAGCTCGCGGCCGATCCCGCTGCCCTTGGTACCGCCCCACGAGGTTTCGACGAACACTGCCTGCACAGAGTTGATCCATACGTGGCCAACCTCCAGCGCATCGGCCACGCGCTCGGCACGCTCCAGGTCAGCGGAGCAGACGGTGGCTACCAGCCCGAAGCGGCTGTCGTTGGCTTCGGCAATCGCCTGTTCTTCTGTAGCAAAGCGCCGTGCGCACAGCACTGGGCCAAATATTTCCTCGGTCCACAGGCGGCTGTCTTTCGGCACGTCGGCATACAGCGTGGGGCTGACGAACCAGCCATCACGGTCCAAAGCCTTGCCGCCGGCCAGGCACTGCAAACCTTCTTCCCGCGCCGTGGCAAAGTAGCTGGCCACCTTCAGCCACTGCGCCTGGCTGGTCAGCGGGCCCATGTCGACCTCTTCGGTCAATGGGTTGCCCACCCGCAGGTTTTCCAGTGCCGCCTGCAAGCGCGGCAACAGCGCATCGGCAATGCCGTCCTGGACCAGCAGCCGTGAAGTGGCCGAACACATCTGCCCGGCGTTCCAGCTGATGCCGGCAACAATCCACTCCACTGCCTGTTCGATGTCGCAATCGTCGAACACCACGATGGCTGACTTGCCGCCCAGCTCCAGTGTCACCGGCCGGCACTGCGCCGACGCGCTACGCATTACCTGGCTGCCGACGCTGTTGCTGCCGGTGAACGACAGCTTGTCCAGGCCGTTATGGTTGCTGAGCGCGGCGCCAGTCTCGGCCTTGCCGTTGACAATGTTCAGCACGCCGGCCGGCAGGCCCAGGGCGTCGGCGAGCTGGCCGTAGGCCTGCTCGATCAGCGGGGTGACCTCCGACGGTTTGAGCACCACGGTGCAGCCGGCAGCCAGGGCCGGGGCGAGCTTCCAGGCACTGGTGACCAGCGGGAAGTTCCACGGCACGATCAGGCCGACCACGCCCACCGGCTCCAGGCGGGTACGGGCGGTAAAACCGGGTGCGGCCAGCGGCACGTCACGGTTTTTCGACGGCAGTTGCTCGGCCAGTTTGGCGTAGTAGCCGAAGGTGGCGATGGCGTCATCCAGGTCGATTTCGGCCTCGTGACGGGGTTTGCCGTTGTTGCGCATCTGCAAGGTGATCAGCGCTTCACGGCGCTGCCCGAGCTGTTCGGCAAAGCCACGCAGGAAGGTTGCGCGTTCGCTGGCGCTGGTGTTTTTCCAGGCGGGCAGAGCGCTGCGGGCAGCGGCTACGGCCTGATCGACCTGGGCCACGCTGGCGGCCATCAGTTCGGCGAACGGTTGCCCCAGCGCAGGGTCGTTGACGCTGATGCAGTCGCTGCCCTGGCCTTCGACCCAACGGCCGGCGATATAGTGGGAAGTGGTCATGGTCGGTTTCCAGTCAGGCCATTTCGGCAGTGGTCACAGGCGTGTGCGCGGTGCTTTTGCAACGCACCCAACGCGGGCCCTGGGGGCCATACACGCCAGCAGGTTCAGGGAACAGGTTGAGCAGAAGCAGGTACAGCACGCCAGCCAGCCCCAGGGTGACCGGCAGGCTCAGGTCGATGCCACCGGCCAGGTCGCCCAGCGGGCCGACGAACTGCCCCGGCAGGTTGACGAAGCACAGGCCGACCGCCGCGCTGGGGATCCACGCCCCCATGCCGCGCCAGTTCCAGCCGTGCAGGAACCAGTAGTGGCCACCACGCTGGCCGCGGGTGAACACCTGCAGGTCATCGGCGTGGTAGAAGCCGCGGCGAGTAATCAGGCCAAGGATCATGATCACCATCCACGGGCTTGTGCAGGTAATGATCAGCACGGCAAAGGTCGACACGCTCTGCACCAGGTTGAAGGTGAAGCGGCCAACGAAGATGAAGCCGATTGCCAGCACGCCGATCAGCAGCGTGGCGCCGGCACGGCTGAGCAAGCGGGGGAACACGCTGGACATGTCCAGGCCCGTGCCATACAGCGCGGTGGTGCCGGTGGACATGCCGCCGATCACCGCAATCAGGCACACCGGCAGGAAGAACCAACTTGGCGCTACCGCCAGCAGGCCGCCCACATAGTTGTTGGCGGCGATGTAGTCCGGTGCCTGGGTGGCAACCAGGGTGGCGGTACACAGGCCGAACAGGAACGGAATCAGCGTTGCGCCCTGTGCCGCGATCACTGCCAGCATGATGCGCGCCTTAGGCGTCTCACGCGGGATGTAGCGCGACCAGTCGCCCAGGAAGGCGCCAAACGACACCGGGTTGCTCATGGCCAGGATCGCTGCGCCGACGAACGCCGCCCAGAAGCCTGCCTGGCCAAGGTTGACACTGCCTGCATAACCCGCATCGAACGGGCCGGCAAAGGCGACGATGCCCAACAGGAACAGCAGGCTTGAAGCCCACACGGCAATCTTGTTGACCCACAACATGAAGCGGAAGCCGAAGATGCATACCACCAGTACCAGCACCGCGAACAAGCCGTAGGCCAGGCCCAGGGTCAGGTCGGTTTCCGGCAGGCCGGCCAGGCGCTTGGCTCCGCCGACCAGGGCATCCCCCGAGCTCCAAACCGACAGCGAGAAGAACGCCACCGCCGTGAGCAGTGACAGGAACGAGCCGACGATACGCCCGTGCACGCCAAAGTGCGCGCCTGACGAAACGGCGTTGTTGGTGCCGTTGAGCGCGCCGAACAACCCCATCGGTGCGAGGATCAGTGCACCGACGCCAACGCCAAGCAGAATGGCCCACACACCCGCCTGGAACGACAGCCCGAACAGCACCGGGAAACTGCCCAGCACGGCGGTAGCGAAGGTATTGGCACCGCCGAAGATCAGGCGGAACAGGTCTAGTGGGGAGGCGTCGCGTTGATCGGCGGGGATCTGTTCGACGCCGTTGGTCTCGATACCGGTCGAGTGGCTCATGGTGGTGCTCCAGCGCGGTTGTTGTAGCCTGCGCAGTGCGCGGGCCTTCTTGTGGGTGCGATGGCAGGGCGGCAGTGCCGCGTAAAGGTGATCAGGCCGGCGTTACGACCGACAGGTGCTCGTGACAGGCCAACCACTGGTCGGCCTGGCGGCGAAAGACAATTGTCTCGCGTTCGCTCAAGCGGTGGTCTTCACCGGCGATACGGATATGCGTGGCCACATCGTGCATGAAGATCGCCACGTCACCTTGCAGGCTTACCTGGGCGTTGCTCGACTCGCAGGCGAGCACGGCAAAGCCTTCGGCCTGCCACTGGGCCCAAAGGTCTTCGTAGGCGCGGCGCGACAGCAGCGGCTGCGGCAAGGTGTGGAACAGGAATGTGGCGTCTTCGCTGAAACAGGCGAAATAGCGGGCGGTGTCGTTGCTGGCGAACGCGGCGACGAGGTCGGCGGCGGCTTGGCGCACCTGGAGTGTCTGGTCCACGGGAGTGGCCTCACGGTTTTTGTGATTATGGTGAAGCGATTCTGGTGGTGGTTGGCGAGGGGACAAATCGCTGACGGCAAATAATCAGTTCAGGAATTTGTGAAGTGATGGCCATGGGCAAGTCTCTTGAAATGCGCGCACTTGTAAATAATACTGCTTCCCATTAACACCCTCGCGTAACCCTGCCTCGAGGTACTCCCGTGTCGTCGCTGCCCCACAACGCTCAAGTCGGCGAGCTTTACCGTGGCCATCACTCCTGGCTGCGTGGTTGGCTGTTCAAGCGCCTGGAGTGCCAGCACCAGGCTGCCGACCTGGCCCAGGACACGTTCCTTCGCCTGCTGGGGCGTGACACCTTGAATGGCCTGCGCGAGCCACGTGCATTTCTGGCCACCGTCGCCAAGGGGCTGGTGGTGGACCATTACCGCCGGCTGAGCCTGGAACGGGCCTGGCTCGACAGCCTCGCGGCGCTGCCTGAGCCGGAAGCTCCGTCAGCCGAAGCGCGGGTGCTGGTGCTGGAAACCCTGGTGGAAATCGACCGGATGCTCGATGGGCTGAAGCCCAAGGTGCGTAGCGCGTTCCTGCTGTCGCAGCTGGACGGGCTGACTTATCCACAAATTGCCGAACAGCTGGGCCTCTCGCTCAGTTCGGTGCAACAGTACATGACCCAGGCGTTCGGCCATTGCTACCGGGTGCTGTATTCGTGAGCGCATCGGAACCGACTGAGCAAGTGGTGGCGCAGGCCATCGGCTGGCGCGTGCGCCTGGCCTCGGGGCTGGCCCAGGTCGAAGAACTGGAAGCCTGCCAGCGTTGGCGCGGTTTGCACCCAAGCCATGAGCAGGCCTGGCAACGGCTGGCGGTGTTCGACGGGCGCCTGGGGGCGGTGCCGCCACCCCAGGCAAGCCAGGCCCTGCGTTACCGCGATCGACGCACGGTACTCAAAGGGCTGGCGTTGCTATTGGGCGGCTCAGCCGTGGTCGGTAGTGCCAGCCTGGGGATGCGCGGCTCGCCCTGGCTGGCAGGGCAGCGCACTGCCATGGGTGAGCGCAGGCGCCTGCAACTGCCGGATGGCGGCTGGCTGCAGATGAACAGTGGTAGCGCGTTGGACCTGGCATTCGACAGCCAGCAGCGGCGTATAAATCTGCTGGCTGGCGAGGTGATGATCCAGACCGGCAAGCAAGGGGCCGAACGGCCATTCTGGGTTGAAACCCCCTTGGGGACCTTGCAGGCACTCGGGACCGGTTTCTCGGTGCGGCTGAATGACGAGAGTGCGTTGCTGGCCGTGGAGGAGGGGGCCGTTGCGGTGCGGCCGGGTACCTTGCTGCAATCTGCAGCCGTTATACGCGCGGGGGAGCAGGTGCGTTTCAACCGGCAAAGGGTATTTGCGACCCAGCCATTGGACCGTGACGCACTGGCTTGGCGCGACGGGTATCTGGTCGTTCGGCAGTGGCCTTTGGCCCGCCTGTGTGCCGAGCTCGGGCGTTATCGCAACGGGGTGTTGCGCTGTGACCCTGCGGTAGCGGACTTGCTGATTTCCGGGGTGTTTCCGCTGGACGAGCCGGACCGGGCGCTGGCGGCATTGGGCCGTACTTTGCCTGTGCGAACGCGGTACTTGACCCGCTGGTGGGTGACCCTGGAGCCGGCCTGACAAAGCGCGTGAGCCCCTTCGCGGGCATGCCCGCGAAAACGTTCATGCACATCTCACAGAAACTATTTTCTTTTTTTTGCAGTTTTTTCGCCGTGGCTCGGCCTCCTTGCAATTCCGCTCATGACCACAAGGAAACCCCATGGCGTCGTCCCCGCACACCCCGCTTGCCCGCGCCCTGCGTATCGCCCTGCTGGGCCTGAGTGTCAGCCTGCCCATCGGCAGCCTGGCGCAGGCTGCGCCAAGCCACCACGTCGAAGTCCCGGCCGGTAGCCTGGAAGGTGCCCTCAACGCCTATGCCCGCCAGGCCGGCGTGCTGCTGAGTTTCGACCCGGCACTCACACGTGGCCTGAGCAGCCGCGGCCTGTCAGGTGATTACCCGATCGACGTAGGCTTCGCTTCCCTGCTCGGCAACACTGACTTGGCCGCCGAAGCCAGCAGCGATGGCAGCTGGCGCCTGGTACGTGCGACGAGCCAAGGGGCGGTCACCTTGCAGGCACAGACCATTTCCGCCCTGGGCGAAGAGAACCCGCTGGGGCCGGTGGGCAGCTACGTGGCCAAGCGCAGTGTCACTGCAACCAAGACCGACACGCCTATCCATGAGACCCCGCAGTCAATTTCGGTGGTAACCCGTGAACGCATGGAGGCTCAAGGCGTGCAGTCGGTCAATGAGGCCCTGCGTTACACCCCGGGCGTGTCTTCCTACGGCGCCAACAACCGCTCCGACTGGTACACGGTCGTACGCGGCTTCTCGCCGACGACCTATCTAGACGGCCTGCAACTGCCGACCACCATCAACCTGGCCAGCTGGATGGTCGACCCCTACATGCTCGAACGTGTCGAAGTGCTGCGTGGTCCGGCAGGCGTCTTGTATGGGCAGGGCGACCCCGGTGGGGTGATCAACCAGGTATCCAAGCGCCCGAGCACGGTCAGCAGCCACGAAATCCAGGCCCAGTACGGCACTGACGCGCGCCGACAGCTGGGCTTCGACAGCACCGGCGCGTTGGATGACGAGGGCGTTTGGAGCTACCGCATAACGGCCATCGGCCATGAAGCCAACATTCGCGACACCCCTTGGGAGGACAAGCGCCAGGCACTCTCCGCCGCCCTGACCTGGCAGCCGTCGGAAGAGACCCGGCTGACCGTAATGGGCAATTACCTGGCGGACGATTCCAACGCCCAGGACAACTTCCTGCCGGCAGTTGGTACTTTGTCCCACTCGCCCTACGGCAAGATCGGTCGCGATACCTTCACCGGCGACAAGCACTTCTCAAAGTACGAGAAGACCCAGTACAGCCTCGGCTACGAATTCGAAACGCGCCTGAACGACGTCTGGCAGCTGCGCCAGAACCTGCGTTATTCGCATCTGGACCTGAATGACAACATGGTCTTTGGTGTTGGCACTACCGCCTACTACGGCATGGAAGGTGGTGACGAGCGCACACTGTTACGCTACGCCGGCATCGAGAACCCCAAGTACAGCCGCTGGGCTGTGGATAACCAGGCCCAGGCCGACTTCAGTACTGGCGACATCCGCCATACCCTGCTGATCGGTGTGGATTGGCAGCGTCAGCAAACCTCTGACCCGCAGGCCTACGTCCTGACCACCCCTGTCGACCTGTATGGCGGCACGGACTATGGCCCGGTCGACCCAAGCCAGTTCACTCCGGACACCTGGAGCTACAGCCATCAGACCAGCCGACAAACCGGGTTGTACCTGCAAGACCAATTGCACTTCGACGACCATTGGGTACTGACCCTGGGTGGTCGCTATGACTGGGCCACATCGCAAACCCGAAACTGGACCGATGCCGGTTCCGATCCCGAAATACATACCCGTGACGAGGCGTTCAGTGGCCGGGTTGGCCTGGTGTATCTGGCCGACAACGGCCTGGCACCCTACCTGAGCTACAGCGAAGGTTTCACGCCAAACCCTGGCACCGATGCCAACAATCAGCCATTCGAGCCCACCGAAGCCAAGCAATACGAAGCGGGTATCAAGTACCAGCCACCGGGCTCGAACAGCTCGCTGACTGCCGCTGTCTTCGAGATTACCCAGGACAACGTGCTGACCAGTGCGCCAGGCAACCCCAATGACAAGGTACAGACGGGGCAGGTGCGCTCGCGTGGCATCGAGTTGGAAGGGGTGGCCAGCCTGAGCAACGAGCTCAACTTGATCGCCACCTATACCTACCAGGACGTGAAGGTGACCAAGGCCAACGACGAGACCGATGGCAAGACGCCCATCAGCATCCCGACACCGCGCAACCTGGCCTCGGTATGGGCTGACTACACCTTGCACGATGGCTTGCTCAAGGGCCTGGGTTTCGGCGCAGGGGTGCGCTACACCGGTCGCAATCCGGGGGCACCGGACAACTCGCTGAACGTGCCGGCCTATACCTTGCTCGATGCCGCCGTGCATTACGAAACCGGGCCGTGGCGGTTTGCGGTAAACGCCAGCAACCTGGCCGACAAAGAGTATGTGGCGGGATGCTATGACGCTACCCGTTGTATCTACGGCAATGGTCGCACAGTGCTGGGCACGGCCACCTATCGCTGGTAGACACCGACCCTGTGGGAGCGGGCAGTGCCGCTGAAGGTTGCTGTCATCTGGCTGCAACGAATATTCAGCAACATTTCTGCCATCTCCCCGTGCCTCATTGCGAGTTCGAATGGGCCATCCCGCGCTGCACCTGCCACAGGACCACGACCTGTTCGGCTTGCTCTACGCCTTCGCTTTCCGCCCCGGCCAGCCAGGGCGCGAAATCGATTCGACGCAGTTGTTGCACACGCTCGGCCAGCCGCTGGAGCCCGGCGAGTTTCTCTGGGTGCACCTGAACCTGGCCCACGCCGCCTGCGAGCGCTGGCTGCGCACCCACCTGCAGTTGCCCGACGCTTTCTTCGAAACGCTGCGCGAAGGTTCCCGCTCGACCCGCATCGAGCACGCCGACTCAGCACTGCTGGCAGTGGTCAACGATGTGGTGTTCAACTTCGGCCTGGTGTCGTCGGACATTTCCACGCTGTGGGCCTGTGCCAGCAGCCAGTTGCTGGTGAGTGCGCGACTGCAGCCGTTGCACTCGGTGGACAAGCTGCGTTCGTCGGTCAAGCAGGGTGAGCGTTTTCATTCGTCCATCGAACTGTTGGTCCACCTGCTGCGTGACCAGGGCGATGTGCTGACCCAGATCGTGCGTGAAACCACCACCAGCGTCGATCGCATCGAAGACCAGTTGCTGTCCCAGCGCCTAAGCGACAACCGTGCCGAGCTGGGCAGCATGCGCCGGGTTCTGGTGCGCTTGCAGCGCCTGCTGGCGCTGGAGCCGGGGGCGCTGTTGCGCTTGCTCAACCGCCCGCCGGAGTGGCTGAAGGAACAGGACATACGCCAACTGCGTGCCGCCACTGAAGAGTTCACCCTGGTGATCAGCGACCTCACCGCCCTGGGCGAGCGGATCAAGCTGCTGCAGGAAGAAATCGCCGCCAAGGTCAACGAACAGACCAACCGCACGTTGTTCACCCTGACCGTGGTAACGGTGCTGGCGCTGCCGATCAACATCATCGCGGGCTTCTTCGGCATGAACGTGGGTGGCGTGCCGCTGGCGGAAAACCCCCATGGCTTCTGGGTGCTGGTTGCCCTGGTGGCGACCTTCACCGTGCTGGTTGGGCGCTGGGCGTTTCGCAAGCGCCGGGAATACTAAAACTGGGCAGGCACAGAACAGGCGAACCGACTGACGGTCGCTCCCACCCTTCATCCTTGCCTACGCTGATACTCCCAACCCGCTGAAGCAAGGAGATCCACCGTGAGCTTCCAATACAAGCGTCTGGACAAGAACAACGCCGCCGTGCTGCTGGTCGACCACCAGACCGGCCTGCTCTCGCTGGTAAGGGACATCGACCCCGACCGCTTCAAGAACAATGTGCTGGCCCTCTCGGACCTGGCCAAGTACTTCAAGCTGCCGACCATCCTTACCACCAGCTTCGAGACCGGCCCCAACGGCCCGCTGGTGCCGGAACTGAAAGAGCAGTTCCCCAACGCCCCCTACATTGCACGCCCCGGCAACATCAACGCCTGGGACAACGAAGACTTCGTCAAAGCAGTCAAAGCCACCGGCAAGAAGCAGTTGCTGATCGCCGGTGTCGTCACTGAAGTGTGTGTGGCCTTCCCGGCCTTGTCGGCACTGGAGGAGGGCTTCGAAGTATTCGTTGTCACCGATGCATCAGGCACCTTCAACGAACTGACCCGAGATTCGGCCTGGCGGCGCATGGAGGCTGCGGGGGCGCAGCTGATGACCTGGTTCGGCGTGGCCTGCGAGCTGCACCGTGACTGGCGCAATGACATCGAGGGGCTGGGTACCCTGTTCTCCAACCATATCCCCGACTACCGCAACTTGATGACCAGTTACAACAAGCTGGCCAAATAGCGCCACCCGGCGGGGCTGCACGGCAGCCCCCGCATCAATCTGCAAGCGAAGCGGCAAACCGTCATGAATCGACCATACTGACTCTTCATTCGCCTTCAGGAGAGTGTCATGTCGAAGCCGTCCAGGAAGAAACCCACCCAGGAACAGCCAGAAAAACTGGGCGGCAAGGCCTACGAAAAAGCGCTCAGGAACCTGCATGTAGAGCTGGTGAAGCTGCAGGAGTGGGTGGTGGCCAAGGGCTTGAAGGTATGCATTGTCTTCGAAGGCCGCGATGGCGCCGGCAAGGGCGGCACCATCAAGGCCATTACCGAGCGCGTCAGCCCGCGGGTGTTTCGTGTGGTGGCGCTGCCGGCGCCGACCGAACGGGAAAAATCCCAGATGTACCTGCAGCGCTACCTGGGCCACTTGCCTGCGGCAGGCGAAGTGGTGATCTTCGATCGCAGTTGGTACAACCGCGCAGGGGTCGAGCGGGTAATGGGCTTCTGCTCCGATGAGCAAGTGGATAAGTTCCTGACCGGTGTGCCGGTGTTTGAAAAGGTCATGGTCGAGTCGGGGATCATCCTCATCAAGTACTGGCTTGAAGTCAGCGCCGAAGAGCAAACCCGGCGCTTGCAGGATCGCATCACCGACGGCCGCAAACTGTGGAAGCTGTCGCCGATGGACCTCAAGTCGTACACCCGCTGGGATGACTATACCCAGGCGCGTGACGACATGTTCCAGGCCTCGGATACCGCTTGGGCGCCGTGGTTCATGGCGCACTCCAACGACAAACGTCGCGCTCGGCTGAACATCATCAGCCATCTGCTCAGCCGTATTCCCTACAAAGACATCACCCGCGAGCAGCTGGTGAAGCTGCCCAAACGCGGCAAGATCGGCAAGTACAAGGCTGTGGCCTACCCGTTCAAGGTCGTCGAAGAACGCTTCTGAACCCCTTCCTACGGGAAGCTGCGAAGGTACGAGCTCATGCCTCATGACGGCAGCCTGCTGCAGGCGACGGTGGTGTTCCTGTTGGCCGTGGTGCTTCTGGTACCGCTGGCGCAACGTCTGAAAATGGGGGCGGTACCGGGTTATCTGTTGGCGGGTATCCTGATTGGCCCGTCGGTGCTTGGGCTGCTCGGCAACCCGGACAACGTGGCGCGGCTGTCGGAAATGGGCGTGGTCATGTTGCTTTTCGTGATTGGCCTGGAGCTGTCCCCACGGCGTCTGTGGACCATGCGCCGGGCGCTGTTTGGCGTCGGCAGCTTGCAGGTGGGGCTTACCGCCGTGCTGCTTGGGCTGCTGGCGTATGGGGTGTTCGACCAATCCAGGGCCGCTGCCATCGTGCTGGGCGTGGGCCTGGCGCTGTCGTCCACCGCCTTTGGCTTGCAGGTACTGGCCGAACGCAAGGACCTGGGCAAGCCTCACGGCCGTCTGGCCGTGGCCATTCTGCTGTTCCAGGACATTGCCGCCATTCCCCTGATTGCTGTGGTGCCGTTGCTCGGTGGTGATGTCAGCACCGCCGACGAAGGTGCCTGGCCGTTGCTGGCCGTGGCTGTTGGCATTGGTGTGCTGATTGTTTTTGGCCGTTATCTGTTGACCCCGGTATTCAAGTGGACGGTGGGGTCGGGTCTGCCTGAGCTGTCCACCGCCACGGCTTTGCTGGTGGTGCTGGGCACCGCCTGGTTGATGGAGCACGTGGGTGTTTCGATGGCGCTGGGGGCCTTTCTGGCCGGCGTGCTGATGGCCGAGTCGCCCTTTCGCCACGAACTGGAAACCCAGATCGAGCCAATCAAAGGCCTGCTGCTGGGGCTGTTCTTCGTTGGCGTGGGCATGAGTGCCGACCTGCGCCTGCTGTTCGGCATGCCGCTGATGGTGTTGGGGCTCACCTTGCTGCTGGTCGCCATCAAGCTGCCCTTGTTGTATGGCCTGGGGCGCACGCTCGGTGGGCTCAACAAGGCACAGGCGCTCTGCCTGGGCGTAGTGCTGGCCTCGGGGGGCGAGTTCGCCTTCGTGGTGTTCAAGCTGGCGCTGGACCATCAGGTCCTCACCCAGCAGGTGCACGACCTGCTGGTACTGGCCATCACCTTGTCGATGGCCGTGGTGCCCTTGGTAATGATGGCCTTGGCGCGGCAGCTACGCGACGACAGCCCCGTGCAGGTATCCCCTGAAACGGGCCAGTGAATTGCGCCTGGCTGGTGCATCGAATGTCGGGAGGTGGATCATGCAGTCGAGTTTCAAGCTGGACAGCGCCCTGTCGCGGGGCTTGCTCGATGTACTCATCAAGGCCGGCCTGGTGGCAGCCTTGGTGATCTTCTCCTTCCAGGTATTCCAACCGTTCCTGGAGTTGATGCTGTGGGCGGTGATCCTGGCGGTCACGTTGTACCCGTTGCATTGCCGTATCCAGCGCCGCACTGGGCTCAAGCAAGGCTATGCGGCGACGCTGGTGGTGCTGCTGGTACTGGTGGTGCTGTTGGTGCCGATCTACCTGGTCGTGATGTCCATTGGTGAATCGGTGGACAGCCTGGTGACCTTGCTCAAGAGCGGTGCCTGGAGCGTGCCGGTCCCACCTGACTCCGTGGCGAGCTGGCCACTGATCGGGCCGAAGGTGCATGCGCTGTGGTTGGCGGCCTCCGAAAACATGGCCAGTGTACTGAATCAGTGGATGCCCCAGATCAAGGGTGCCGGGCTTACCGTACTGGGCGCTGCGGCCAGTGCCGGTGGGGCCTTCCTGCTGTTCATCGGCGCGATCATCATTTCCGGGGTCATCATGGCCTTCGGTGAACGCGGTGAAGTCGCAGCGCAGCGTATTGCCATGCGGGTTTCGGGCGAAGAGCGCGGTAAGCCCTTGGCCACGCTGTGCACCGCTACCATTCGCGCGGTGGCGCAAGGCGTGATCGGCATTGCGTTCATCCAAATGCTGTTGATCGGTGTCGGTTTCGTCATCAAAGGCGTACCAGGGGCAGGGATGCTGGCCATCGTCATCCTCATGCTTGGGATTGCCCAAGCCCCGGCCACGTTGGTCACGGTGCCGGTAATCATTTATGTATTCAACACCGAAGGCTTCACGGTGGCGGCCATCGTTTTTGCCGTCTACACCTTCGTCGCCGGCCTTGCCGACAACGTGCTCAAACCAATGCTGCTGGGGCGCGGGGTCGATGTGCCGATGCCGGTGGTGCTGATTGGGGCACTGGGCGGCATGGTGGTCAAAGGCATCATCGGGTTGTTCATTGGCCCGGTAATCCTAGGCGTGACCTACGTGTTGTTCTGGCAATGGGTTGCGCTGCAGGTGCCGGAGCAACCGGCACCCCCCGACGCCTGAGCCATGCCCAACTGCTGCTATGGCCTGGGGTTGCTGATGCTGCTGGCTGGTTGCACCCAGGTCGGCCCCGATTTCGAAAAGCCCCAGGCCCCGTGGCTGGACGGCTGGAGCACACCCATGCTGGAACAGGCAGGGCGTAGCGCCACCACCCCTGACCTGCGCCAGTGGTGGGCGGTGTTTGCCGACCCGATGCTGGACGCGCTGATTGCCGAGGCCGACGCCAACAACACCAACCTGCGCGTGGCTGGCCTGCGTATCGCTGAAGCTCGTGCGCAATTGGCCATCGTGCAGACCGGGCGTTATCCACAGCTGCAGCAACTGAGCGCGCAGAGCCTGTACCTGAAGCAGAACCAGTCCGGTACTGCCACCGCCCGTGATTCGGTGTTCTGGCAATCCAGCGTCGGCTTCGACATTGGCTGGGAGATCGACTTCTGGGGCCGCTTCAGTCGCGCCATCGAAAGCGCAGATGCCCTCTACTTCGCCTCCCAGGCCAACTACGCCGACGCCATGTTGTTGCTGCGTGCACAAGTGGCCGACACTTACTTTGCCCTGCGTACCGCCGAGGCGCGGCTGGATATCGCGCAAGAGAACGCCAAGCGCCAGGCGCGTAGCCTGGAGATCACCGAGCGGCTTTTCCGCCACGGCGAACATGACGAACTCGACTGGCAGCAGGCGCGTACTCAATACCTGGCGACCCTGGCCACCATCCCTGAATTCGAGAATCAGCTCAACGCCCTGCGCAATGTGTTGTGCTCATTGCTGGGCCGCCCGCCCGGGCCGCTGCCGCAGTTGCAGGCCGGTCATGGCCAGCTGCCGCTGCCAGAGCGCGCAATATTGCAGGACGTGCCTGCCAACCTGCTGCAGCGCCGGCCAGACATTCGCGCCGCCGAGCAGGCAGTGGCGGCGCAGTCGGCGCTGGTCGGGGTGGCCGAGGCCGATCTTTATCCACAACTGAGCCTGCTTGGCAGTATCGGCTGGACCTTTCTTTCGGCCAGTCACCTGCCCAACACTTTCGACCTGGCGGCAGGGCCGAGCCTGATCTGGAACCCGTTCGACTACGGCCGGCGCAAAAATGCCGTGCGGGTGGAAGATGCCCGCTTGCAGCAACTGATCGAGCTGTACCACCAGGGTGTGCGCGAAGCCGCCCGTGAAGCCGACGACGCTGCCAGCGGTCTGGTGCGCTCGCTGCAAAGTGCAACCATTCGCGACCAGGCTTCCCAGGCGGCGCAACGCTCGCTGACCCTGGCCAGCTCGCAGTACCGCGAAGGCTTCGCCGACTTCCAGCGGGTGCTCGATGCCCAGCAACTGCTGTTGCAGCAACAGGATGGTTACCTGGTCAGCCGTGGCAACGCGGTCAGCAGCCTGGTGACGTTGTACAAGGCCCTGGGCGGAGGCTGGGACACCCGCCGCGCGCCGATCGACCCGGCCACCCGCCAGCACATGCAGCAACGCACCGACTGGGGCGAGCTGCTCGACGTGCCAGCCTCCAGCGCACATGCACAAGGTGAAACCGAATGAGCGACACCAGGCCAGCGCCGCCCCCGTCAGCCCCTGATCGCGGTATGCGCTGGGTGCTGTTGCTAATTGCCGTGAGCCTGCTTTGGTACCTGCTGGCGGACCGCTTCACGCCATACACCCAGCAGGCACGCCTGCAGGCCTACGTGGTGCCGGTGGCCGCCGAAGTGGCCGGGCAGATCAAGCGTGTGGCCGTCGGCAACAACCAGGAAGTGCGCCAGGGCGATGTGCTGTTCGAACTCGACCAAGAACAGTACCGCATTGCCTTGGCCCGCGCCGAAGCCGATCTCGATACCGTGCGCCGGCAGATCGGCGCCAGTACCGCTGGCATCGACTCCGCTCAGGCTGCGCTCGTGGCGGCCCAGGCCAATGAGCGCAAGGCGCGGCAGGACGCAGAACGCCTCAAGCGGCTGATTGACGAAGACCCCGGCACGGTATCGGTGCGCCGCCTGGAAGGCGCACAGGCCACCCGTGACCAGGCCATAAGCCAAGTGGCGGCGGCCCGTGCTGAAGTGGTGCGCGCCCGTGAACAGCAGGGCGGTGCACAGGAGGACAATGCCCAGCTGCGCAGTGCAGCGGCCAACGTGGAAAAGGCCCGCCTGGACCTTGCCCGTACCGTGGTACGCGCTGATGCGAACGGGTTGATCACCGACTTGCGTACCGACGTTGGCCACTATGTCGGGGCGGGCAGCCCGATGATGACCCTGATCAGTATTCATGACGTGTGGATAAGTGCCGACATGACCGAGAACAACCTCGGTCGGCTGCGCCCCGACACGCCGGTGCTGGTGGTGCTCGACGCGCTGCCCGGCACTGTGTTGAAGGGGCGTATACGCAGCATTGGCTACGGTGTGAGCGTGGGCCAGCCTGCAGCGCCGGGTACGCTGCCGACCGTGCAGAACAGCCGCGAGTGGCTGCGTTCGGCGCAGCGCTTCCCGGTGATCGTCGAGCTGGAGCGCGACCAGCTTCAGGACAAGACCGTGTTGCGGGTCGGTGGCCAGGCCGAGGTCATGGCCTTGCCCGGCGAAGGCAACCCCCTGAACCTGCTGGGCCGGTTGTTCATGTGGCTGATGAGCTGGCTGTCATATGCCTATTGAGCTGCGCCGCCTGCGCGCCCTGCGCCTGGCCTGGGGCGTGGCACTGTGCCTGGCGGTGAGCTTTGGTATCGGCTTGCCGGTGCCGATCCTGGCACCTGTGTTTGCAGTATTGCTGCTCGCCATGCGCAGTCAGCCACTGCCCCTGCGTGCGGCGCCGGCCCTGGCGCTGCTGGTGCTGCTAAGTTGCGGCAGCGGTCTGCTGCTTATTCCGCTGTTGCGCCATGCCCCAACGGCTGGCGTGTTGCTGGTGGGGGTGGGGGTTTTCCTGACATTGCGCTATGCGTTGAAGGGGGGCAACGGCCTGCTGGCCAACCTGCTGGTGGTCGGCCTGACCATGATTGCTGCTGCCGGCACCAGCGATTTCACATTGGCGCTTTCGGTAGTCGAAGCGCTGGCCAAGGGCATGCTGCTGGCGGTGCTGGGCACGACAGTGGCGCATGTGCTGTTTCCCGAGCCAGCCGATGCGCCGGCACAACCGGCGGCGGCGCTGCTGGCCAGCGAGCATGTCAGCTGGGTGGCGCTGCGGGCCACACTGATCGTGATGCCGGCCTTTCTCCTGGCGTTGATCGCGCCGGACCAGTACATGCCACTGATCATGAAAGCCGTGAGCGTTGGGCAGCAGGCCGGCGAAACCCGTGCGCGGCACGCCAGCCGAGAGCTGATCGGTTCAACCTTGCTTGCTGGGGTGTTGGCGATAGTGTTGTGGGGGGCGTTGAGCCTGTACGTGCACCTGTGGATGTTCTTCCTGTGGGTACTGCTGTTCGCGCTCTGGCAGGCGCGACGGCTGTACCAGGCCGTGTCGAACCGGCAGAGCCCGGCTTATTGGGTGAGCTGCCTGACGACAATGCTGATCCTGTTAGGGCAGTCGGTGCAGGACAGTGCCGGCGGGCAGGACGTTTACCGCGCCTTTGCCGTGCGCATGGCACTGTTTCTGGCGGTGTCGGTGTATGCCAGTGCCATGCTTATCTGGATTGACCGGTTTCGGCTTCGGGTACGGGCTGTTTAGTTCTTCTGTCAGGGCTGCCAATCGACCCCACTCTCTTCCAGATAGGCATCCACTGCCGCGCCCACTGTAGGGTGAAAAGCCCTCTCTCCCATATGCTCGAACAACCCGAATCGCCGCATCTTGTCCTTCACCGGGTCCTTCATTTCGGCAAACTGCAACTCCACCCCCCGTGCCTCCAGCGCTCGGTCCAGCTCGGCCAGCATGTCCGCCGAGGTGATGTCGATACTGGTCACCGGTTCCGCCGCAATTATCAGCCGCTGCACCGGCGTCGGCGACGCGTCCACCGCCGCCATCACTGTGCTCTGGAACTGCTCGGCATTGGCAAAGAACAGCGGCGCGTCCCAGCGCAGCAGCACCAGCCCCGGAATACGCCGGGCCTGTGGATAACGCTGCACGTCATGGTAACCACGCAGCCCATCGGCACGCCCGAGCACCGCGTGGTGCGGCCGCCAGCCGTCCCACAGGAACTCGATCACCGACACCGCCACGGCAATGCAGATACCGGGAATGGCGCCGAACACCGCCACACCGACAAAGCAGATGATCGACAGCCAGAATTCCCACTGCTGCATGCGGAAAATACGCTTGAGGTCGGCGAACTCGAACAGCCCCAGCGCAGCGGCAATGACCACCGCAGCCAGCGCGCTGTTGGGCAGGTGCTGCATCAGATTGGGCGCTACCAGCAGCAACAGGGTTACTGCCAGCGCGCCGATGATGCCGGTGAGCTGGGTCTGCGAGCCGGCGGCTTCGGCCACCGGTGTGCGTGACGAACTGCTGCTGATCGGGATGCCTTGGAACAGCCCCGAAGCCAGGTTGGCCACGCCCAGGCCGAACATCTCCTGGTTGGGGTTTACCGGCATTTTCAGGCGTGCGGCATAAGAGCGTGACAGTACGCTGGTGTCGGCGAACGACACCAGCGCCACGGCAACCCCGCCCAGTATCACTTCGACCAGGTCGATGTCGGTTACCCAGGGGAAGACGAAGCTGGGCAGGCCCTGGGGCAATTGCCCGAGTACCTTGACGCCCATTTGGTCGAGGTTGAACAGGCTTACTGCCAGCGTCGCCAACACCACGGCGATCAAGATGCCTGGCAGGCGCTTGAACGGTTTGAGCAGCAGGATCAGCGCCAGGCTACCGGCGCCCACGACGAAGCTTGGCCAGTGCCCCTGGCCGGCGAACAGCGCCTGGCCCAAGTGCCAAAGGTCGCGCAAGGGCCCCTCACTGTCGACTTTGAGGCCGAACAGCTTGGGCAACTGGCTGATCAATACGGTGAGGGCGATGCCGTTCATGTAGCCGTAGCGGATCGGCTTGGACAGCAGCTCGGTGATAAAGCCCAGGCGCAGCAGCCCGGCAACCACACAGAACGCCCCGGCGACCAGCGCCATCATGCTGGCGATTGCGATCGCCCGCTGCGGGTCGCTGGCAGCGTACTGCACCACCACTGCCAGGATCGGCGCGGCCAGCGCCGAGTCCGGCCCCAGCACCAGGATGCGGCTGGGGCCGAACAGGGCATAGGCCAGCAGCGGGATGATGGTGGCGTACAGCCCATAGATACCGGGGACGCCGGACGCTTCGGCGTAGGCGATGCCCACGGGTACCAGCATGGTGGTGAGCACCAGGCCGGCGGCGATGTCCTTGGGTAACCAGGCCGCTTTGTAGTGGAGCAGGGTGACCAGGCCGGGCAGCCAGCGTTGCCAGTCGAAGCGTGTGGTGTCGGGCATGGTGCGGGCTCTGGAGAAGGAGGGGGCTCAATCACAGAATAGGTGTTGGCGCCGGGTAGCGCTTCCCGCGTCTCGCCTATAAAATGCGATAAATTCTCATTAGCTTTTGGTCCTGCCCGTGTCCGCATCCCACACCAGCAAGCTGGGTTTGTTTTTCAGCGATCACCACCGCTGGTTGCTGCGGCATGTGCAACGGCAACTGAGCAACCGCCCAGACGCCGAGGACACGGCTGCCGAAACCTTCTGCCAGCTGCTTGCCGCACGGGTCGACCCAGCGGCCATCGAGCAGCCGCGCGCCTACCTCTCGACCATTGCCAGGCGACTGATTTCCGACCGCCATCGCCGCCGACGCCTGGAGCAGGCCTACCTGGAGCGGCTGATGCTGCTGCCTGAAACGCTGGCGCCCTCGCCGGAAGAAACCCACCTGCTGCTGGAAGCCCTGCACGCCATCGACCGCAGCCTGGCAGGGCTGCCGCTGGTGGTGAAGAAGGCGTTTCTCATGAGCCAGCTCGATGGCCTGGCCTATGCGGAAATTGGTCGGCGCCTGGGCGTATCCGAACGTACGGTTGGCCGCTACATGACCCAGGCCTTGCGCCAGTGTTACCTGAGCGGGGCGCAAGCATGAACCGGCGCGTACTGAACCCTGCCGCCGAACAGGCAGTCGCGTGGATGGTGCGCCTGCGCTCCGGGCGAGACGATGCCCGGCAACAGGCGCTTTTTCAGCAGTGGCTGGGTGATGACCCGGCCAACGTCCATGCCTGGGAGCAATTGCAACGTGGCTTGGGCGAGCACTTCGAGGTTGTGCGCCGAGCTCCTGGCGCTTTGCGCGATACCTTGCTGCAGCCGGAAGTCGGTCGGCGCGATGTGTTGCGGGCAATGGCCGGGCTTTCTGTGCTGGGTGGCAGTTTGTGGTTCGCCGCCAGCAGCGATACCGGCCAGGCATTGACGGCCGATTTGCGTACAGGCACCGGCGAACGTCGCAGCCTGACGTTGGCTGATGGCAGCCGGCTGACATTGAATGCCGACAGTGCGGTCGACCTCGCCTTTTCCGGCAGCCATCGGCTGGTGCGCTTGCGCAGGGGAGGGCTGGTGGTGCAGGTGGCTGCAGACCCGAGCCGTCCGTTCATCGTGCGTAGCGCGCAAGGTGATGTGCGCGCACTGGGTACGCGTTTTCTGGTCGAGCAACTGGCCGACGCCACCCGCGTGGTGGTGCTGGAGCACGCCGTGCGCGCTTCGTTGCCCAATGGCACCGAGCTGGACTTGGCAGAGGGTCAGGCAGCGTTGTTGCATGCGCAGCGCATCGAGCCACTGGCGGCGGGGCAGGCCTACCGCGCCGACTGGGTGCAAGGTCACCTCAGTGTGCTGGACGAGCCCCTGGCGTTGGTTATCGATGCCTTGCGCCCGTATCGCCCGGGGTTCGTCCGTGTCAGCCCGCAGGTGCGCAACCTGCGGGTACAGGGGGTGTTCCCGCTGGATGACAGCGAGCGCACCTTGGCTGCCCTTGAAGAGACGATGCCGATCAGCGTGAAACGCTACGGTGCCTGGCTGACCTTGATCGAAGCGCGCTGAGCGGGCTGCTTTCGAATGAAAATTTTTATCATTCGTGTCCGGTTTTTCTTGCTCGTCCCACCTCTCTCCTGACAACAGCAAAAATTCAGGAGTATCCACGTGTTCAAACCTTGGCCCCTCGCCCTTGCCATCGCGCTGGCAACCGCACCAACGGCCGTCGTCCAGGCGCAAGGATCTGCGCAGCAACAGCGGCAGCGTTTCGACCTGCCGGCCGCCAGCCTGGCGCAAACCCTCAACACCATCGCCCGCCAAGGTGGGCAGGTGATGTCGCTGGACCCGGCTCTGGTCGTCGGCAAGCAGGCCCCCGCGATCCAGGGTGAGATGAGTGCCTTGCAAGCCGTGCAGCAGGCGCTGGTGGGCAGCGGCCTGCAACTGATCGTCACTGGCAGCGGCACCTTCAGTGTGGTGCCGACGGTGGACGCCAAGGGCGCGCTGGAACTGGGTGCTACCAACATCAACAGCGTGGGGCTGGGCGAAACCACCGAGGGTTCTGGCTCGTACACCACCGGCGCCGTGACGATCGGCAAGACCCCTCAGTCGCTGCGCCGTACACCGCAGTCGGTGACCGTGGTTACGCGCAAACTGATGGACGACAAGAACCTGGTCTCACTGGACCAGGTGATGGCCCAGACCACAGGCATTACCCGCGCCAACCGTGGCTACGGCAACCATCACTTCAGCTCCCGGGGTTTCGACATCACCGACGACAGTTACATGGTCGACGGCGTGGCCGGGCAGGCCTACGCCTACACCGGCTGGATGATCCCCGACATGGCGGTGTTCGACCGTGTCGAGGTACTGCGAGGCGCCTCGGGCCTGTTGGTAGGGGCGGGCAACCCAGGCGGTGCGGTCAACCTGGTGCGTAAGCGCCCGACGTCGGAGCCACGTTTCTCCGTGACCACCCGTGCCGGCTCCTGGGACAATTACCGGCTGGACCTGGACGCCAGTGGCAGGCTGAACCCGCAAGGTTCTCTGCGCGGCCGCGTGGTGGCGTCCTACGAGGACCGTGGTTACTTCACCGATGTCAGCAAGTCCAAGCGGCCGTTGCTGTACGGCATAGTCGAAGGCGACCTGAGCGACGCCACTACCGTTGCTTTGGGTTTGCGCCGGCAGACTTCGCGCATTGACGGCTACAGCGTGCTGGGCTTGCCGAACAACCCGGATGGCAGCAACCCGCACCTCAAGCGTTCCACCTTCCTGGGCCAGGACTGGGCCACGCTGCAGACCCGCACCGACGAAGTGTTCGCCGACCTCAATCACCGTTTCACCGACAACTGGAGCGGCAAGCTGGCGCTGTCGCACTCCGAAAGCAGTTACAACCGCAGCGCCATCGAATGGAGCGCAGAGGACACGCTGGAGTACGGCAGCCCCACTGGGCCGATGATCAACGACACCAGCTTTCACAAGTTCGATGTCACCGCCAACGCGGTGGACGGCCACCTGGACGGCGAGTTCGAAGCGTTTGGCCTGAGCCATCAGCTGTCGCTGGGGGCCAACTGGTCCCGGCGCAAGATGAATGACAAGGACGCCACGGTAAAGCTCGACAGCCCCATCCCGCTCAATGTGTTCGACCCGGACCACAGCATTGTCCCAGAACCTTCGCGACAGGGATGGGACTACAAGGAAGACACCTTCGATACCCGTTACGGCACCTACCTCAATGCCCGCCTGCACATGACCGAGGACCTCAGCCTGGTGCTGGGCGGGCGCCTGAGTTGGTACAAGACCGAGGCCTGGAGTGGCGGGCTGAAAAGCACCAATGAACAGAAGCACGAGTTCACGCCTTTCGTTGGTGCCATCTACGACCTGAACAACAACTGGTCTCTGTACGCCAGCTATGCCGATATCTTCATGCCCCAGGCCAGTTACCGCAGTGCGGGTGGCAAGATGCTTGACCCCGCTATCGGTTCCAACTACGAAACCGGCATCAAGGGCGAGTTGTTCGACAAGCGTCTGAACCTGTCCTTTGCGCTGTTCTATATCGAACAGGAGGACGTCGCCGCTCGCGACTATGCCAATGATGGCAACTGTCCCACAGACGTTGCAGGCCGTTGTTACGTGAACAGCGATGGCATCAGCCGCAGCAAGGGCTTCGAGGCAGAGGCCAGCGGTGAGTTGCTGCCGGGCTTGCAGGTGGCGGCGGGTTATACCTTCAACACCACGCAGTCGGAGACTGGCGGGCCGATCTCGGCACAAACGCCCAGGCATCTGCTGCGGGTGAACACCAACTACACCCTGCCGGGTGAGTGGAACCGCCTCAGTGTCGGCGGTGGTGTGTCGGCCCAGTCCCATTACTACGACGCTTACAATGGCGTGAGCAACAGCGGCCGGGCGGTGTTCGATGCACGGGCGGCGTACAAGCTCGACCAGCACTGGACGGTGGGCGTGGACGTGGAGAACCTGCTGGACCGCAAGTATTTCGACTCGACCGGTTACTGGACCCGCGGCACTACTTACGGCGCGCCGCGTAGCTACATGCTGACCTTGCGTGGGGATTTCTGACGTTCTAAGGGTGATTGCCCTGCGATCACCCAGCCCATCCGGGGGCGCAGACATGCATCGACCTTCGTCCCTGTAAACTTCTATCGATTGATGCCGATACACCTTGTGTATCCCGGTGCCCGTCCCGCCAGGCATTGTCAAAGAACAAGGAGTTTCATCATGTACGCCTCGCTCATCGATCCCGTCACACAGGCTTTGAGGCAGGCGCTCGATATCGCCGTACACTTTGACCGAAGTACTCAGGAGCGAGAAAAGCTTCGTGCGGTGCTGCGCAAGTTGTTGGTGATCCGTGAAATGCACTCCAGCTTTTTTGTGTGCATTGGCGGAACTCAGGGCGCGGGCAAGACGCATCTTTTGCGCGAGTTGTACGATCTGGAGGACTGGCTGCCAGACAACCCTGGGCGTGGCGAATGTCGGCCGCTCTTCGTGCTTGAGCGCGACTGTAAAACACCCTATGCCTGCGGTGTGGACGAGCTGGGTCAGGAAACAGAGATAGACCAGCAAACCCTGTTCAATGAACTGCGCAGCTTCGCGGCAGGCGAGCGTTTCATGTTGCTGCGCCTGTATGTGCCTAAGCGTCACTTCGGCGAGCGCGCGGGTTTCTTGCTGTTACCTGGCTACGAAAAACTCAACCGGACCAACAGCCTGTGGCAGCAGGAAATGCGCGATACGCTCAAGCATGCCACGGGCAGTATCTTGGTGACCAACGCCAATGCTCTGGCTACCCAGTCCACTCAAGATGTATTGGTGGAAATGCTGGAACAGGCGTTACCCGGCCGGCACCCGATCATTGCCATTGGGCGCACGGAGAACCAGTCCCAGGAAACACGTGAAGAATTGCGTGTCTCTGCGGCGTTGAACTGTCAGGTGCCGGCCGACCAGGCAGATCGTGTTGTCTGCGTTGGCCGTGGTGAGGAATACAAGGCGCTCTGGATACCACAACTTCTCCAAGCGTTAGGCCAATACGCCGAGCCGGGGCTGGACGTCTATCAGCAACGGCTGACAGATCTGCAGGCCGTTCTAGAGCTGGAGCTGGAAGTCGCGGTGGGTTTCCTGGATGGCCTGATCGACAATGCAGCAGCTTCTGCCAGTGCCAGCGAGGGGCTGGTCAAGAAGGTTCTGGATCAGTTCCGACGTTCCTCGGATGCCTACCGAGTGAAGTATAAAAAACGCCTTCTTCAACATGTCGACCAGTACACGCGGTGTGCGATAGGCAGTGCTACACATGCGTTTGGCGAGGAGGAGGAGGGGTGGTCCAATGTGGGTAGAAATATCGTCGATTTCCTCTCGCTCAAGACCAGCGAACCCGAGCAGCGCTACATCAGCCGTATTCACAAGCATTGGGAGCAGCAAGGCGAGCAAACCCCGGTGCATGCGATTTACCTGGCGCTGACGCATGTGGCTGACGATCACTTCAAACTGGGGCTGGAGGCTGCCCTGGATGAAAATCCTGCCCTGCTGCTGGAACACCGTCAGCAGCAACAGCCCGCTCGGTACCTGGGTTACGAGAAGGCTGACGGCACTGTGGTGGTTCCTGAGTGCAATCTCCCGGCTGCGCCTGACTTGCAAAAAAGTGTCTGCTTGTTGTTGAACCAGACTATCAGCGAGAACCACCTCGACCCCGCCACGGTTCGTACTCGGCAGTTCGATACTGCATTGAAGCTTCTGCCGGCACTGACCATGGAGTATCTACGCATGAGCCAAGGTATGGCGTTGTTCCAGCGGCAGGTGGTCGATACTGCCCAGCTGGTCAAGTATGACCCCGATGCCCTCGCCAAGGACATTCGTGCTTCGTTGCCAGGCTTTACCCAGGGAGCCAAGCAGGTAGGGCGTGCGTTGCTCGCAATAACCGCAGTGGACTTGGCCATCGATGGCAGCCTGGATGTCCTTCCGGTACTGGCTGGCGGTACTGCCACGGGGTTGGGAGCGACACTGTCCATGGCGGCAACCGGGCTCATGGGGCTGGGCTTCATTGGTTACAAGGCTGCCAGTTCGGTCCACCAATACAATGTCGCCAAACGCAACTTCATCGTGGCCAGCCTGGAGCGCTTCAGGGATCACCTGGTGGAAAGCAGCCTTGAGCACTACGACGAGCTCATGAACAAGATCGAGGAGCGGATCGAGCATAATCTCAGTGTGGCCTACGGCATTGATGCCAATCAGTTTTCCGAGCGTGATGCACTGGCAAGGGTGATGCGCGCCTTGAATGCATCGCGACGCCATCTGACTGCCGAGATTGATCGTGCCCAAGCCTCGTTCGTGGTCTGAGCGTTATCGTCAGCGCCATGACTGGGCGCTGCAAGCCTACGACCGTTTTGTCCATGAGCTGGCCCCGGAGGTCAGTGGCCAGCTTCGGCGTTCCGAGCAAGTGACCGTGGTGGTGTATGGCGCCACTCAAGTGGGCAAGACGACCTTGATCCTTGACCTGCTCGGCCTCGTCTCGGACACCCGCGAGGAAATTGCCGAGGTGCTGCGGGGTGGCCAGACGCTGGGCAAATCAGCGACGATCATGCCGTTGCGCTACGGGCGCTCAAGCGACGATCACTGGTACATCGGCCAGAGTGGTCCGCTGGACAGGCAGGCGGCTACCCGGGCACTTGCTGATACCCGCCGAGCGGTGGAGCAAGGGCAGCGCACTGGCATCGATCTAACCGACATTCTCATTCCTGCTCGGTTTTTCCCGCTGGCGAGCGAGAATGCTCTGGACGTCGATGTCAAACTCATCGACCTGCCCGGACTGGACGCGCGCAATGCCCACGAGCGTGAGCTGGTTGCAACACTCGCTCGAACCTTTGTCACGGTGGCCGATTTGGTGCTGCTCGTAACCCAGGCCAGCAGCCTTGGGTTCTTGCGGCCAGAAAACTTGCAGATAGAAGAGCTGGCTAATTGGGTGCATCAGCCGGTGCGCTTTCGGGTGGTCATTACCTCGAGCTTTTCTCTGAGCAGCGTGCGCAAGCGCATGTTGGCCGCCCCGATGGATGTAACAGCACTGCGCTCGGCAATGAGCGAAGAAATACAGACACTCGAATTGACCATCCCCGAGCATTTTCAAAGCAACCTCTTTGTGATGGAGCTTGGGGATTCGGCGCGTGAGATGGCTGAGGCAGACCCCGCGTACTTCGCCCTGGTATGCCCTGTTGTCGATACCTTTCGGCGACAGCTGATCGAGGATATCAAACGCTCCAGCGGGCCATTGTCCCGCGTGTTCGCTGCCTTTCAGCTCGACCAGGTGGTGACCGGGCAGATTGCGGCGTTCGAGGACAGTTATCGAGAGCAAAGACGTGAGCGGCTCGCAAGCCTGGAGGCATTCGAGTCACGGCAAAAAGCGCTTTATCCGTTGCAGTCAGATGATGATGTAGCCAGAGTGCTGCAGGTGCGCAGGGACGAGTTGCTGGCAGAGCGGCAATTGACGGAGCAGTGGACGCATATGCTCGAAGGACTGCTGCGTATCGACATCGGGCCAATTCTCGAAGGGCTTTTCCCCACACATGTCATTGCGCGGGGAGAGCAAACGGTACCTGCGGTACAGGAACTGCTTCGTTGTGCGAAAAAATGCCTCAAGCACCAGCTCGAAAGCTGGATAGAGGCCTTTCAAACACTGCTTTTTAGTAGTTTTGGTGAAGAACTACAGGGCCACTGCAAGGTGCTCATGCGCGCAGTGCGTCCTGTGGTTTTTGACGAAAGCGATTTTCATCCGTTGGACTATCACCTCGACCAATACACGCTGGAAAGCTATTTCTGGTCGTCCAGCTACGAAACAGACATGGGTATGCTCGAACATGTCGTTGCTGTGAGCAGAGGCCGTTGTATTAAGTTGGCGCACATGTGCTTCATCGAGGCAGTGAAAAATCAAGCTTCTGAACAACAACGCGCCTTGCCAGAAGTCGATCGGCAGTTGCGCGCGGTGCAGGAAGCCCTTGATAAGCACGCCCGGCACCTGCGTGGACTGCAGGCCTTGAGCGACCAATTGAGCGTGAACATCGCCCGCATGGAAGGCTCGAAAAAGATGGCCCAGCATTTTGAGCAGCGTGTTGATCAGAGCCTGTCGCGGGCGTTACAGGCATGCACAGACGAACTTGATAAGGGGCAGTGCGCCACGGACAAGTTTCTTGGGCTCATGCAAGCCCATCTGCTTATCAGTGAAGCCGAAAAATTCTATTCCGGGAAGGATGCTCAATGATCGACCAGGACGTTAAGGGCGAACGCGCTGCTGCCAAGCAGGAGTTGACTCAGTTACTGGTCGATATTCTGGTACCGCCGCTGAAAACTGAAGTGAGCGCATTGCTCGAAGAAAACATTTACCCCTTGGAGCGCAGTATCCTCGAGCGCCAGGACCGACTGGAAGCTCAAACAGGCAAAGTCACACGTTTCATCAACAAGCATTACCCAGAGAGCAGTCTCCCGCTTGAAGAGCAACTGCAAACGCTGGAGTTTGCCCAGCAGGATGCAAACGAGCTTGCGCAGTCGCGCAATGTACAATTGCTGGAGATCCTCGGGCAGCACAGTCAGCAATCCCAGGATATTCAAACCGGTGTTGTGGGGTTGTCAGCGCAGATCGGTGGAGTTGGGGAACACCAGGTTGCCTTGCAGGCGCAAGCGCAACGGTTGGGCGATGCCAGTTTGCAGAGCGTTGCCCAGCTAACTCAGAATCTGGCGTCCTTCGCGCAATGGCACCAGCAAGCACATACTCAAGCGGTAGACGCAGTCCAAGCCATGGGGGCCGCTGCAGACAGTAAGCTGGATCAGTACCAACAGCAGCAGCAATCGCAATGGCAGGCGGTCAGCCATCAAACCATCAGTATTCAAACTGAGCTTGAGGCGCTGGCCCAAGGGCTGGAAACCGCAGAGGGGCGCCGGGTAAATGCCGAAGACCAGCTTCAGCGCTGGGCTCAAACGAATCAGGAGGATGTCAGTCAACTTGCCCAGCAGCTGGCTTCGCTGATCTCGGCGCAGCAGCAGGGCCAAGCTGAGCTACATGAAACGATGTGCATGCTGGGTGAGGCTGCGGCCGGCAAGTTCGAGGGTCAACAGCAGCGGTTGGCGTCGTTGTTCATGGCGCAACAACAGGCCCAGATCGAGCTGCATGCAACGATACGGACACTAAGCGAGGTTACGGCCGGCAGGCTTGATGCTCATCAACAGCAAATGCAGAAGCACTGGCTTACAGTGCATGGCAGCGCACAGCAGCGTTTGGGTCGTAGCCTTGGCAGTTTGTTGGAACAGCTGCGTGAGTTGGACAAGGAAAGCGTGAGTCGATTGGAAAAACTCACCCTGCTAACGGCCGATCACTTGCGCTCGGCCGTGCACAAGGAGGTTTCAGCACTGGGGCAGCAATTGCAGGACCTATGGCAGACTCAGGCAAACAACCTGCATGAGCGGCTAGGCGAGCAACATCAGGCACTTTCGGCCGCCCATGCGCACCACCAGACATATCAAGCGCAGGCATTGGCGCTCAAGGCTCAGGTGGTCAATGGCCAAAAGCACCTTAAATGGGTGGCGTATGGTTGTGCGGCGCTTGCAGCGGCCAATCTTGGTGGTTTGTTGTATCTCGTATTGGGACCGTAGCGAGTTGGTTTCTAAGATACGAAGCTGTTTCTTGGCCGGGGTTACAGATGAAAATGGTGGCCCTTGAATACAAAACCCCCGTATCGCCTGGCGATCACGGGGGTTCTGAAGTCTTTCAAGTAGCGTGGAATTCCACGGAGCCCATCAGACGTTAAAGCGGAAGTGCATCACGTCACCGTCTTTGACGATGTAGTCCTTGCCTTCCAAACGCCATTTACCGGCTTCCTTGGCACCGCTTTCACCCTTGAACTGGATGAAGTCATCATAGGCCACCACTTCAGCGCGGATGAAGCCTTTTTCGAAGTCGGTGTGGATCACGCCTGCGGCTTGTGGTGCGGTGGCACCTACGCGTACGGTCCAGGCACGTACTTCCTGCACGCCGGCAGTGAAGTAGGTCTGCAGGTTCAGCAGCTCGTAACCGGCGCGGATCACGCGGTTCAGGCCAGGCTCTTCCAGGCCCAGGGCCTCGAGGAACATGTCCTTCTCTTCAC
>Ga0207655_1000525_pt1 | contig 48932 bp, 37 predicted proteins | sample KBSM44metaG_FD_184398 | JGI IMG/M metagenome (GOLD analysis project Ga0207655, IMG submission 184398) | Miscanthus rhizosphere microbial communities from Kellogg Biological Station, Michigan, USA - KBS M4-4 metaG (SPAdes) (version 2) | ecosystem: Host-associated > Plants > Roots > Rhizosphere >...
TCGCTATTTTAATAAAAATGATAATGAGAATAAATATTATCTGCAAAATTCATTATCTCTCCGATTTATTCAGCTATAATTTGCTATCAAAAATATTCTGCCCTTTGCATTGCCATGTTTAAAAAGACTTTTTTTCAAATTCACTGGTTTCTAGGGATTACAGCTGGTTTAATTCTCTCAATTATGGGAGTGACTGGTGCAATCTATTCTTATGAACAACCTATTCAAAGATGGTTAAACCCAGATAGCTACACGGTAAAAGTTGAAAATCAGGCAAAACTCACGCCTGCTGAAATTTATCAGCATTTCCAAACCCAAAACCCTGAAATGAAGATCAACAGTATTACGGTTGCGAAAGCCGCTGAAGAAGCTTCAAATATTAATATTGTCAAAGAAGGCGCACGTAGAGGTTATACCATGATGGTAAACCCTTACACGGCCGAAGTTCTTCCTGAAGTGAAAGGCAAAGATTTTTTTCAATTTATACAGCAATTACATCGTAACTTAACTGTGGGTGAAGTCGGTAAACAAATTACTGGTGCCAGTACCTTGATGTTAATTTTCTTTGTACTCAGTGGTCTCTATTTACGCTGGCCGAAAAAGCATTCTTTTAAACAATGGTTTGCCATTAAGCCTAAACTCAAAGGTCGTAATTTCCTTTGGGATCTACATGCTGTTGTCGGAACATGGGTGGTGATCTTTTATTTACTTTTAGCATGTACAGGGCTGTATTGGTCGTATGACTGGTGGCGTAATGGTATGTTTAAAGTAATGGGGGTTGAACGACCTCAGCCTGAAATGCAAGCGGTACGCGGTGGAGAAGGTCAAGGACGTCAAGGGGCTTCTGGCAATCCTCAACAACAACATGGCGAAAAGCAAAATCCAACGGCAGGTCATCAAGCACAATCAGGTCGTGAAAATAAGCATGAGAATAAAGAAGGTTTAAAACCAGAACAAATTCAACATGTACTTACTCAAACATGGAATGGGTTTAATGCTCAAATTAAACGTGACTATTCGACACTAACTGTTTCGATTCCTAAAAAGCCAGATGGTAAAGTTGAACTCACCTTTGTTGATGCTATTCCACAACATGAGCGTGCACGAAACAAAGCAACCTATAACTATCAAACTGCACAAATTGAAAAATTAGACTTATACGAAAGTAAACCACTCAATGAAAAAATCATGGGAAGTATGCTCCCTGTGCACCGTGGTAGTTTCTTTGGCCCAGTTTTTCAATTCATCGCAATGCTTGCAGCATTGGCAATGCCATTATTTTTTGTTACTGGATGGATGCTGTATTTAAAACGTCGTAAGCAAAAGCGACTCACCCTTGCTGCAAAACAATCTGGTTCAGCGATTCAAATTGATCCCAACGCAACACCTTGGTTAATTGCTTATGCCTCTCAAACAGGAATGTCTGAGCAATTGGCATGGCGCACCTCAACCAGTCTGCAAGAAGCCCATCAGCCAACAACAGTAAAAGCTGTACAACAACTCTCTGAAGATGACCTCAAGCAAGCCAAACAAATTCTCTTGATTGCAAGTACCTATGGTACAGGTGAAGCACCTGACTTAGCCTCGCACTTTGAGAAAAAGCTTATGGCTACATCATTGGATCTTTCGCATTTGAAATATGCGGTTCTAGCATTGGGTTCACAAGACTATCCTGAGACCTATTGTAGCTTTGGGCATCGCATAGATGCATGGTTTAAACATTCTGGCGCGCAACAATTGTTTGCTACGCTTGAAGTCAACAATGGTAATAATGCAGATATCCAACATTGGAATGATGCTTTAGCAAAAGCCACAAAACTCGATCTACAAACAATGTCTATTGATAAAGTATTTGATCAATGGCGTCTAACAAAACGAGAATTACTCAATCCAAACAGCTTAGGCGCACCCGCATTTAATCTTGAATTACAAACAAGCTATGATACGGATTGGCAAGCTGGCGATATTGCAGAAATTCAAACTGGGAATAGTCCTGAACGTATTCAATTATTTTTAAATAAATATCAAGTTCATGCAGATACAACCGTAGATTCACTCGAGCAAAGTATTCAAGAAGCACTTTGGGATCGCGATTTAACGGTTGATGTTGAACCTTTTGCCAACATGCAGCACTTACTAGAGCAACTCCCTGCACTACCTACTCGTGAGTATTCGATTGCCAGTATTCCAAGTCAGCAAGTATTGCGTTTAGTAGTTCGCCAGCAACTGAATGCTCAAGGTGAACTTGGTCTAGGCTCTGGTTGGCTGACGGAACATGTTCAATTACGTGATAAAATTGCGTTGAGAATTCGTAATAATGAATCATTCCATTTAATTACGGATAACCGTCCGATTATTTGCATTGGAAATGGTACAGGAATTGCTGGATTAATGAGTTTGATTCATGCCCGTGTCCGTATGGACTATACTGAAAACTGGTTGATTTTTGGTGAACGCCAACAAGCAAACGATTATTTCTTTAAAGATACAATTCAAGCTTGGCAAAATACAGCAATGCTAAAACGTATTGATTTAGCTTTCTCTCGTGATCAAGCTGAAAAAATTTATGTACATCATAAACTGCGTGATCATGCCGAAGAACTGAAAAAATGGGTTGCAAATGATGCGGTGATCTATGTCTGTGGCAGTATCAATGGTATGGCGACTGATGTTGATCTCGCTTTAATTGATATCCTTGGAGAAGACACAGTTGAACAATTACGTTTAGATGGTCGTTATCGTCGTGATGTTTATTAGGGTCTATTGAAAAATTTACCCACCAAAACCGAGCTCAATTGCTCGGTTTTTTTTGATTCATATATAATAAATGCACAGATTTCGTTTAGAATTAGACTAATTTTTAATGATTTGTTTTCACCCATGTATAACAATAAACTCTTCTACATTGTCTTTTTTTTGCTGGGATTTGTCTTATTCCTCGATGGATTTATTTTAATTTTATATAAAAAAATCCACTTAGGAACTATACTCCCTTTGCTGATTGGCTTAGTCTTTATCACTACAGCGCTATGGAGCCAACGCATTCAGCAGTATTTAGCACAACACTTAAAGTTAAAGAAAATCTGGCGTTTAGGATGGGTTCTATTTACAATTTGGGTAGTCAGCTTAATCGGCTTCTTTAGCTATATCCACTTGAAATCCCAACAAAACACAACAGAAAATGATCTACAAGCGCTTATTGTTTTAGGCAGTGGCATTACCCAAGGAAAAGCCTCACCGACTCTTGCAAAACGTTTAGATCAAGCGGGTAAAATTGCCAAACAACAGTCACAGGCTTGGATCATTGTCAGTGGTGGTTTAGATTTTGGTGAAGAAAAAACTGAAGCAGAAATTATGTCGCAATATTTACAAGAAAATCTGCAAATCAAAGCCAGTAGAATCTTACAAGAAAATAAAAGCACCAGTACTGACTTAAATCTTAAAAATAGCCAAGCGATTTTAAAAGAACATGATTTGACTTTAAATTCTAAAATTGCAATTGTCACCAGTGATTTTCATACTTTACGTGCCGCAGCAATCGCAAGAAAACAAGGCTATCACAATTTCATTACAGTAGGCGCTGAAACCCCACTCACGACACGCTATAACGCATGGTTAAGAGAGTATTTTGCCTATATCAGTGGTTGGATTTTAGGCGAATATTAAAATGCACAACGCCATCATGTTGATTATGTATACGACTTTACTAATGTAAGCGAATTTTACGTGGTAAAGGCAAGCGCTTATTATTTTGAAATAGTTCTGGTTGAGTCGTATACATTCGATATAAATAATTCTTTATATCAAGTAGAAATTTATTTGTTGAAACTAAAATATTTTGCCCTTCTGGGGTTAAATTTATAGAAATCGCAGTATTATTTTGTTTAATAAAAGGGATCATCTGTTCAATAAAAACAATGAGTTCAATTTCTTGAACCGCATAACGGCTCCAGTTATCTTTAATCAAAATTTGTGCCAAATTTCGGCTTTGCCAAACGGCTAAAGACTGTTGCCCGGTAGGTGATGCACATAAAGCCCAACCATCATCATAAAGTACAAAAACCTTAGTTTGTGAAACAATCGTTTCCACAAAATGTTTGTATTGATCTAGAGTTTGTACTGAGTTTTTTTGAGTTGCGGACGCAGCTTTACGTTGATATGGATTTCTCATTGAAAATTTATTCTTAAAATACTTATGCTTATATATTATATAGAAGTTCTAAACAAATAACTAGATCGGAAAACATGGTGGGCGCTGACGGGATCGAACCGCCGACATTCTGCTTGTAAGGCAGACGCTCTACCAACTGAGCTAAGCGCCCTGAGCGAGGATGAACAAAGTTGTTAACTCTGTTTGAACCTATAGAAAATCGATGATTTAATTTTAAGTTCTATCCTAAAGATGGGGATAAGCTATACAAAGCATATAATATTTGATCTTTAAAAATCAAAAACTTTGAATTCTTACAGTTCCAAATATCTTGATCTCAGGAAAAAAGATAAATGGCGCAGCGGACGGGACTCGAACCCGCGACCCTCGGCGTGACAGGCCGATATTCTAACCAACTGAACTACCGCTGCGTTGTATATGGTGGGCGCTGACGGGATCGAACCGCCGACATTCTGCTTGTAAGGCAGACGCTCTACCAACTGAGCTAAGCGCCCTGAGTGAGGATCATCACAATATTACTTTATCAGAAGATAAAAGAAAACAAAATTCTCTTTCAAATTCCTATACTTCCAAATATCTTGATCTCAGGAAAAAAGATAAATGGCGCAGCGGACGGGACTCGAACCCGCGACCCTCGGCGTGACAGGCCGATATTCTAACCAACTGAACTACCGCTGCGTTGTATATGGTGGGCGCTGACGGGATCGAACCGCCGACATTCTGCTTGTAAGGCAGACGCTCTACCAACTGAGCTAAGCGCCCTAAACTAGAAAAAATAAAAACTATTTAAATTCTAATTAGGTATTACATCTTACTACAAAATCATTGTAAAGTGGCGCAGCGGACGGGACTCGAACCCGCGACCCTCGGCGTGACAGGCCGATATTCTAACCAACTGAACTACCGCTGCACTTTTAACAATAAAATTGCTACACATACGATGATTGAATTTAAGTGGCGCAGCGGACGGGACTCGAACCCGCGACCCTCGGCGTGACAGGCCGATATTCTAACCAACTGAACTACCGCTGCACTAAAAAATTCAACGTTAAAGCTTGGTGGGCGCTGACGGGATCGAACCGCCGACATTCTGCTTGTAAGGCAGACGCTCTACCAACTGAGCTAAGCGCCCTAACGACTTCATCGTTTGTGAGGTGCATTATAGAGAATCTTTACTGAGTGTCAAACGCTTTTCTCGATGTTTTACCTATTTTAGGTTTGAGTGATTAAAAAATAGATCATTTTTGTTTTAATTGGTGTTTTTTGTTTATTATTTATCTATTTATAAAGTTTTAAAACCTGTATTTAAATAAATTTAGCTGATCATTTAATCACTATTTTAATCGTATTATTCATTTCATCTAGACTTAATAAGATTTTCAGTGATTAAAAATACCGAATAAAGGCTATTCGGATTTATCCACTTCATTCAGATTTTTTATAGTAAGTTTTGGTTCAGGACGTAACCAAAGCCAGATAGCCACAATTAACATGGTCACATCGGTAAAAATTTTCACAGCCAATGGCGCATTGGTGAATAACATAATCACCCCACTGATCAACATCATAATACTGGCGATCCACTTTGCTTTACGTGGTACTGTGCCATTTTCACGCCATGCACGAAGCGTTGCACCATATTTGGGATGATTGAGTAACCAAGCATCAACCTGTGGCCAACCTTTTGATGCCGCCCAAGCTGCCAAGATGAGGAAAACTGTCGTTGGCATTCCCGGTAATATTGCCCCGATAAACCCGAGTACAATAAAAACAATCACCAATGTTCGCCAAAACAAAACTTTCATAGATTAACTCAATCTGCCCATTCGACTAGTATACCGCCCAAATGATTTTGCCAGTATATTTTAAATCAATTGAAATCATTGTATTTTAAAATCACGATGTTCATCATTTCCAATACAGTCAAATTGAGCTTGCATGTATATCTACTTATTTGCTTGAATCTCAATACACTAAAAACCTTTTCTTTAAAAATAAACTGAGTGAGTCCTCAGCTTAGGACAGCATACAATGACAGACTACTTTGAGCCTTGGTTAAAGTACAAACACCCTATTGTTCGTCAATTGGCTTTTTGCATTGCCAGTCCCAATATTATTCAGCATCTGCCTGATGAATTAGAAATTAAAAATCGTTTTGAAGTACACGACACGGGGTTTTGGCAACAACAATATATAGATTTTCAAACGCGCTTAGATCAACTCGATCACGACCCCACCCCACTCATTGAATTTTTGCAACAACTCAAAAGTACACGTTTAGGGTTACGTTTTGAATATTTATTTTGGTTCTGGTTGCAAGATGAAGCCAATCAACATTATCAACTCATTCAGCATAGTATCCAAATCATTGAAGCAAAGAATACATTAGGCGAAATTGATTTCCTTGTTCGTAATCAGGCCACAAAACAGATCGAGCATTGGGAAGTTGCTTTAAAGTACTATTTAGGCGAATCAAACTTACAATTAATGCATTGGTATGGTCTAAACCGTAGTGACACTCTTTTACGAAAACTTAATCATTTCTCAAAAAAACAATTTCAATTTACACAGGCTTTAGATTTTAAAATTGAAAAGAGGCTGGCTATAATGAAAGGACAACTTTATTTGCCAAATCTTGCAGACCTTACTGTACTTCCCTCATGGATCAATACTCAACATCGATTGGGACAGTGGGGTCATCATATTGAAACAGGGTATTATCGGTTACAGCGGCATGAATGGATTTGTCCAGATCTAGAGCAAAGCTCACCTGTTGCACAATGGTGGTGTAATGGCTTATATCACAACACAAGTACCCTACAATTTTATATGTACCGCCAAGCCCCCTCTGGTATTTTCTTTTGACATAAATGCTTAATTATTCACGTTTCTTATACATGGATTAACGAATTCACTCATAAAAGCATAACGATATATTTACGAGATACTCGTATACTAAAATTCTAATTAACGCGTGAAACACGGAGATAGTAATGAAAAAAATTTTAGCAGTTTCAATGTTATTCGCTTTTGTTTTAGCTGGTTGCAACACATTTAAAGGTGTTGGCAAGGATGTCTCTAAAGCGGGGGATGCTGTATCGAATTCTGCAGAAAAAGTTGAAAATAAATTGTAATTCTCAATTTTATTCTACAACATGAGCCTTATCTAATTAGATAAGGCTTTTTAATGCTGATTTAAATAGTTTTCTACTTTCTCTCGTTTTTAGGTTTTCATTCGGTTTTATCTTCCTCTATTATATTATTCAATTTACTTACTTGATCAATGTCCATGAATCATTCGGATACTTTAGAACTGAGTTTACAACTTCTTCGCCAGCCTTCTGTGACACCTATAGATCACACTTGCCAAACCATTATGGCAGATCGTCTATCTGCTATCGGCTTTAATATTGAAAATATGCGTTTTGAGGATGTTGATAATCTTTGGGCAAGACGCGGAACAGCATCTCCAGTTTTCTGTTTTGCAGGTCATACCGATGTGGTACCTACAGGGCATCTAGATGCATGGGAGTCTGATCCATTCTTACCTGAAATTCGAGATGGTAAACTTTATGGTCGTGGTAGTGCTGATATGAAAACAGCATTGGCCGCAATGGTGGTTGCATCAGAACGTTTTGTGAAAAATCATCCCAACCATAAAGGTTCTATTGCTTTTTTAATTACTTCTGATGAAGAAGGCCCTTCTATCAATGGTACGGTTAAAGTAGTTGAAACTTTAGAAGCACGTAATGAAAAAATGACATGGTGTCTGGTAGGTGAGCCTTCAAGTACAGATACGTTGGGGGATATAGTAAAAAATGGTCGTCGTGGCTCATTAAATGCAGTATTAACTGTAAAAGGTAAGCAAGGTCATGTTGCCTATCCACATTTAGCCATTAACCCAATTCATACTGCATCAAAAGCCTTATCTGAATTATGTGATACTGTTTGGGACAATGGCAATGAGTATTTCCCAGCAACTTCTTTTCAGATTTCCAATATTCAAGCAGGTACTGGAGCAACTAATGTTGTACCTGGCAGCATGACAGTAACCTTTAACTTCCGTTATTCTACTGAAGTTACTGCGGATCAGCTTAAACGACGCGTTGTTGAAATTCTAAATCTTCATAATGTTGAATATGATATTGAATGGACTTTATCAGGTTTGCCGTTCTTAACTCCAGTTGGCGAGTTGGTCAATGCTGCACAAACTGCAATTAAGAACGTAACAGGAACAGAGACCAAACTATCAACCAGTGGTGGGACTTCTGATGGACGTTTTATTGCGCCTACAGGTGCTCAAGTGCTAGAGTTAGGTGTTTTGAATGCAACTATTCACCAAATTAATGAACATGTAAACATTGATGAATTAGAGCCATTAGCTGAGATCTACGAACAAATCTTAGTCGAATTACTTGCTTAAGTTTTATAATTTTCAATCAATAAAAAGGACGCAAACGCGTCCTTTTTATTGATATTCTTTGGAGTTATGACAGATTAAGTCTTCTTTATCCCAATCTGTAACTGAATTTGATCTAGATCTGGCACATGATAAGTCTGATCACCAATTTTCACATACTGTAAAATAGTTTTATCTTTAACTGTATCCTCTGCATCGACTACTTCAGAAATACGTAACCGTATCGAACTTGGCATTTCATTGCACATCAAGGCAAAACGCTCATCTGCGTCTTCCCCTTCAATGATCAATGCGACACCGAGTGTCTTTTTAGGATCATTCACACTAAAAGTCGGTAACTTCTTTTCATGCCATTCTACGACATTAACATAGGTCGGACTATTCTGAGCAGAAAGCACCACATTTTGTGGTAACAACATCGGTGCTTTATCATAACAATCAATAATATATGCATCAATAAATCCAGTAGACACCGTAATTAAGTGCTGTAATTCTCGTGTGCTAATTTTATCAATGGAAGATTTTTCGATATTCTTTATCATGAGTGCTCCTATTTAACCGTCAACAAAGCATCAATATTTTCCAATAAATCAGCTTCTTGGAATGGTTTACCCATATAATTTGTCACCCCTAAGCTAAATGCACGTTCACGATGTTTTTCCCCTGTTCGTGACGTAATCATAATAATAGGCAAATCGCGGTGAATTTCATGGTGGCGAACCAAATTTGTGACTTCAAAGCCATCCATTCGAGGCATTTCAATATCCAGCAACATCAAGTCTGGTTTGACATTTTCAAGTTGCTCAATCGCATCCACGCCATCTTTGGCAGTAATCACATCGAAACCTTGACGCTCTAGCAAACGTGAAGTGACCTTACGAACTGTAACTGAGTCATCCACAATCATAATCAAACGGCGTTGATCACGATGACGTTGTTTGTCCTGTTGAAGATGTTCAGCACTACTACGAGTAGATGCCTGAACCTGTCGTGCAATATTTTGCCCATCAAGAATCAAACAAACCTGCCCATCACCAAGAATGGTTGCACCTGCAATCGCATTGATTGTTGCAAACTGCTTACCAATTGGTTTGACCACAATTTGTGAGCGTGAACCAATTAATTGATCGACAAGAATGGCAATGGATTGCCCTAAGCTTCCCTTGATCAACAATACCGGTAATGAATGTGCAAGCCCGTGTAAACGTGGAGTGACTTGACTCGCTGTGAACTCACCTAAATAACGTAGTTTATAGCTCTGGAAATCGATGTCAAAATAGTCATTTTGAGTTTCAAAATACTCTTCCAAAGCAGCTGGAGAAATTCGAACAATACGATCAATTTGCGATAATGGCACTGCAAATTGCTGATCACCCACTTTCACCATCAAGGCATCACTAACCGCAACTGTTGTGGGTACAGTAATTGTAAAGGTTGAGCCGTAACCTAATTCAGAACTGACACTCACTTGTCCACCAAGTGATTTAATTTCACTTTGCACGACATCCAAGCCAACACCACGACCAGAGATTTGTGTTACTTGCTGTGCTGTACTGAAACCAGGATGGAAAATAAACTGAAGTATTTCCTCAGGCTCTAACTGTTGATCAGTTTTGATCAACCCTTTTTCGATCGCTTTGTCACGAATAACTTTTGGATCAATTCCTTTACCATCATCTTTAAACGATACAAGCACATCTGTACCTTGACGACTAATATTCAAATCAATTCGACCTGTCAACGCTTTGCCAGATTTCTGACGCTGTTCGGCATCTTCTATCCCGTGGTCAATCGCATTACGTAGCATATGTTCTAACGGCGAAACTAACTTTTCCAGAATATTGCGGTCCAATTCCCCTTCAGTATTATTGACTAAAAGCTCAGTGGGCTTATTAACTGTTGAAGAGGTCTGGCGAACCAAGCGCTGTAATCGAGGTAACAATCTTGAGAATGGTACAAGACGAGTACGCATCAAGCTTTCCTGAATTTCAGCTTGAATACGAGATTGCTGCAGCAATAAGCCTTCAGTATCACGAATCTTTTCAGCCAGTGTGGTCTTAAAATCAACCAAGTCAGATGCAGATTCAGCCAGCGATTTTGATAACTGATTTAGAGATGAATATTGATCCATTTCTAAAGGGTCAAAATCGGCATAACGAGAGCTTAAATCACCATGTTTTGCAATGATTTGACTTTCCAACTCGCCTTCCATTCGGCGTAGCTGATCAGCCAAACGTTGGATTGCCAACTCCATATCAGTCAAGGTATTACCTAACTGCCCTAGATCCATCTCAATACGTGAACGGTTAATTGCATTCTCACCAGAAAGATCAATCATTTTTTCGACTAAATCCGCAGAGATACGGATCATCTCATTGTTGGATTCAGTTTTTTGTGAAAGATCCCATTCACCCAACATTGACGGTGGCTCAGTGCCATCCCCCTGAACAAACTCATTAATTGATTGCTCAAAAATTAAATTGGTACGGGATAATTTTTCTGGAAGCTGTGCAGATACATCAACATATTCAATGCTATTTAAACTCGATTTTAAGCTTTCAAAGTTGTCATAATCATGTTTAAAAATAGCTGTATCTAGCCAATGAAAGGTTTTTTCCAGCAAGCCATCATAAACATTTGAGTTAAAATTATGTAAACCAAATTGTTCAAATGCATTTTCCAACTCATAAGCAATATCTGCGACTTCTTCCAATTTCACCATCTTCGCACCACCTTTTAAGCTGTGTGCAATACGTTGTAATTGGAGTAAGAAGCTACGATTACTTCGATGATCAAACCATTGAGTTAAAATGCTTAGACCTTCATCAATCAACTCTCGAGCCTCTTCAATAAAGGTTTCTTGAGCAATCATTTCAACAGGATCCAAATTCAGATCTTGATCAATATCTACAAACAAGTGATGATCATTAATTGCTGATTGATGATCTTTATCAGATTGTTCAATTTCAAGCTGTTCCGATATTGGATCGTTCGTTAAAACAATTTCATCTTCAATATATTCAACTTCATGCAAATCTGATAAATCATGGGTAAATTGCGATTCAAGTGCTGTTGAAGCTTGGCTCGTGTCAATCGGACGTTGCTGATCAATATTTTGTAAAACATTGAGAATGTGAGTCGCAGGATAATCGATTGCTTTTTCACGAATCAATTGAATACGATCTGCCACATCATCCTGAATTAAACGAATAGATTGAATAAGATGTGGTTCAGCTTTGAGCTGACCTTTGATCACTCGTTCATAAATCGTTTCTAACTCATGTGCAATCAAACCAATAAAGGTGGCTTGAACCATATTTGCCCCACCTTTTAAGGTATGCAAATAACGCATCAAATTATTTAATGCAGTTGTGTCATCAGGATGGCTTGACCAAGTATTTAAGTCATGATCCATCCCAACCAACAACTCATCCGCTTCTTCAATAAAAATGTCTAAGACATCTGCATCAAATTCACGCTGACTATGCTCTGAGTCAATATTCTGTTTATCAAGATTAATTTGTGTCAGTACATAATTACCCACTGATTCAACAGGATTTACTTCAATGAATACTGTACTTGACTGTTGCTCAATTTCCGGCTCTATACTTGTTTCAATAGTCTGATCATCAATACTTGTGTCTATTTCTTGGTGTAAATAGTCATGTAACTCAGCCAGAATTGCTTGTGTTGAATCATTTAAGCTGACCCGTTGGCCTGAGGCCAAGGTGTCGAATAAATGAATAAATTCTTGATGCGCCTTAGAAAACATTTCAAAAGCATAATCAGTATTTAATAAATCAGGCTTGCGAATAACTTGCTCATAGCCATCTTTTAAAGCCAGACTAAAATCATGGATGCCTTGTGCAGCACGATTATTAGTATGATCAATCAGCATCTGTGCTTGTTGTGTTAGCTGTTGGAAATATGCTGGATATTCAACTTGGGCTCGCTTATCAAACTCAAACTCGGCATCTAACAGTAGATCAATCTCCAGATCAACTAATTGTGTGACTAACCCCGTTTGTGAATGCTGATATTGGTGTTGGAAATCATAACGCTCCCAAGCATCATTAAATTTTTGATATATAGTTTTCAGCTCAATGGCTTGATTACCTTTCAGCTTTAAAACATAGAGATAGTCACTGACAAATTCAGCATAGTAGGTTAGTAAAGCATTTTCATTTTTTGAAGATTCAGTATCTTCTTGAACCAATACTTTAAATAAATGCTCTACTTTACCACTTGCTTCAAAGACCTCATTGACATGCGCCATTGAAGAACTACCACGCAAAGTATGTAAGGCACGAATCAAGCGATTATATTGATCAGGCGTATGTTCTTCTAAGTGCAAAAAGTCTTTAATTGCCGCCAGATGTTCCTCTGACTCTTCGACAAAAATCTCCAAGGTTTCAGATGTTAAACTATCATCTAAAATCGTCGATTCAAGCACTACATCTTCAATAGTATTTAAGGAACCACTTACAACTGGATCAATCACATGCGGAGTTGTCATAGAGATTAGGTCTGCTATTACCGTATCTTCGCCAATCTCCAACCCCGTAATGACATTTTCATTATCTAGTGTATTTGATAATGCCAGTAACTCGCCTAAAGCAGGTTCTAAGCTTTGTTTCTGTTGTAATTGTTGCCCCAAATACACCAAAGGTGCTAAAGCTAAATGATGCGGTTTTCTATTTAAAAACTCTGAATACAGTTTAAACTTATAAATATTAAATACTGCGCGTACATATTGTTGAATCTCAGCAGTAAGTTCCAGATTTTTCGTAATAGTACGATTTAATGTATCTTCAACAGTCCAAGCAAGCTCACCAGAACGTTTAGCCCCCACCATGCGTCCAGACCCTTTAAGAGTATGAAAATAACGGCGAATATTGACCAATTCTGTATCTTTAAATTCTTCGAGTTGCCAGCGATCAAGAGACGTTTGTAACAATTCAAAAATTTCTTCGAGTTCTTCTACAAAAATTTCTAAAATTTCATCATCCTGACCAAGATACTCATCTTCAGGTAAAGTGACATGTTCCACTAAATGTTTTAATATTTCTTTCATAGCTCAGGCTTCTATGTTAGTTCCCGTCTTTGGGACTAAAACCTTTCAAAATACAGTCAATCTGAATGGCTTTAGAAGGCTTTCCATTCAGTGCAATACCCACTTGTTACAGGAGATATTGCACGTATAAAGTATCAATCGTTTTAGTCAGGTAATTTAAAGTCTGAAACTGATTGACGTAATGAATCCGCCATACTTGCCAATTCAGAAACCGAACGGGCTGTATCAAACGTTGCCCCTGTAGTTTGTGAAGTAATTTCTTGTACGACATTCATCGTATTTGCAATATGACCTGCTGAAGCAGACTGCAATTTAGCCGACTCAGAAATACTTTCAATCAAACCAGCCAAATTACTTGATACCGTTTGAATTTCACCCAAAGCAACGCCCGCATCTTTTGCAAGGTTCGCACCACGCACAACTTCCGATGTGGTTTGTTCCATTGAAATTACAGCTTCGTTGGTATCGGTCTGAATGGTTTTAACCAGCGTTTCAATCTGTTTCGTTGCAGATGCTGAACGTTCAGCAAGGCGCTGTACCTCATCCGCAACCACAGCGAAACCACGTCCCGCTTCACCAGCCATAGATGCCTGAATTGCTGCATTCAATGCCAGAATGTTGGTTTGGTCGGCAATATCATTAATTAGCGATACAATGTTACCAATCTCTTGAGAAGATTCACCCAAACGTTTAATACGCTTAGAAGTTTCTTGAATCTGTTCACGAATGGTATCCATACCTTCGATTGAGCGGTTTACCACATCTGCACCATTGGATGCAATTTGTACTGAACGCTGTGCTACTTCTGCTGATTCAGCCGCATTTGCAGATACGTGGTCAATGGACTGTGCAATTTCATTAATCGCTGTTGATGCCCCTGCAATCTCTTGAGCCTGATGCTCAGAGGCTTCAGCCAATTGGTTAGTAATCTGTTGCGTATTCTGAGTATATTGTGCAACTTCTTGAGAAGTATCGTTAATTCGAGATACCAGATCACGTAATTGGTCAATCGCAAAGTTAATCGAATCGGCAATAGCACCCGTAAAGTCTTCCGATACTGTTGCATACGAACTTAAATCACCATCTGCCAAATCGGCAATTTCATCAAGTAAACGTAAAATCGCATTCTGGTTACGGTCATACTCATCTTGTAAGCGTGTTACACGGACTTTATCCGACTCACTACGTAAACCGAGTAGTTTAAATACTGCAAATAAAAATGCGACGAGGGCAAGGATTAAAATCAATGCAGGTAAAATCGTACCCACACCAGTATTCACTGAAAGTCGATCCAAACCTTTTAATAAATTATCCGATTGAGCAAAGATGTCTGACGATGCTTGACGTACTTTAAAAATCTGATCCGAGTTCTTCAATACAGAAGTCGAAGCAAGTTGCACAATTTCATTGTAATCAGCTTTAATACTCTCTAAAGACTCGCGTAGTTCAGGTTTATCAATACGTGTTACACCTAAATCAGCACTACCATCTAATTGAGCATTTAAGTAGGTACCAAAAGTTTCGGTATCCGCATTAAAGTCGTCAGCTGAAGCACGTGTATTATCAGAACCACCTAGTACTGAACCAATAGAACGTAAAATACGTTCCGCAAGAAATACTTGGTTCTTCGCGATGACAACCTGGGTACTTGGCATATTATCACGAGCCATCTGGTCAACCATTGCGTTATATTCAGCCTGCATCCCAGGAATCACATCAGCAACAGCAATGTTGGTATCATATAATTGGTTAATAATTTTCTGATGTGTCGCGATCATGTCGATATCAGCAGAAACTTGTTGCCAAATTTTTTCAACACCCTCTACTTGTTTTGAAGACGCATGAATATCTTTGACGACATCTAAGTTTTCTTTAAATTTCTTTTGTGATGTAACTAAAGCACTAATTGATTCTGCTGAACCAGATGCCGTCGCTTCAGTTGCTTGACGAGATAATGTCTGTGATAAAAGTTTTAATTCACCCAAACTACGAGTTAAGTCGTTATTTCGAGGAACTGTATAGAATAAAACCAAAAGCAAAATAATCGCAACGATGATACTGGCAATGGCCATTTGAATAAATGGCTTAGATTTGTCGCTTTCCCCAAACAACTTTGCAAATTCATCAATTTTTGATTTGGTTTTGGTTACTACACCTGAACTACTTTTTTGAGCAGTATCCCCTGTATTTTTCTTCTTTAGTTTAAAGCCCATTCAGCTTCTCCCGATTCGCTTAACTCTTAATTAGGCGTCAAAGCTAGTTTATAAATTTTTCTGATGCATTCATGTATTGAGGATCATTTAACAAACGACTAAATAAGAATATATTCCAAGCTTGATTATGCTGCTGAAAATATCCCTGACAGTAAGTTTGAAGGTTTTCTTCTAATTCATTGTTTTTAGAAAAAAAACCTTTTTTATTAAAATGTTGAATCCCCAAAACCTGATCTACGATCAGCCCAACATAGTGGTCATTATGACTAATACATAAGACTTTTTGAGTAGGTAGAAATTGGCTTCTATGCCCCGTTAAATAAAAAGCCAAATCAGAAACTGATAATAATCGTCCGCGAATATTTGCTAAACCTTTCACCCAACCTTGAACATTAGGAACAGGTGTATATTTTGGCGGATAAATAACTTCTGAAACCTCACCCAAAGGAGCAACAAAATATTGCCCCATCATTTCAAATGCAATGCCTGACCATCGGTTTACTTCATTTTCATTGTCAGCGTAATTTTTATTTCCTCGCTTAGACAATCGAAGTAATTCGATAAATCCATTTGCTGCCATACACTACCCTGCTTGTAGATGTTGCTTAATCGTATTGATCAGCTGATTCTCATCAATTGGCTTTGTTAAGTAGTCACAAGCCCCTTGACGTTTTCCCCAAACGCGGTCGGTTTCTTGATCTTTAGTACTTACAATCACAATCGGAATATGCTTGGTGGCCGCACCGCGCGCGATCTGACGAGTCGCTTGGAAACCATTTACACCTGGCATAACAACATCCATTAAAACAAGATCAGGCAATTCAGCTTGCGCGAGTGTTATACCATCTGCCCCATTGGTCGCTTCAATCACCTCGAATCCATGTTTAGCTAGAATTTCTTTAAATCTAAACATTTCTGTCGGTGAATCATCAACTATTAAAATTTTTGTCATTATTTCCCCCAAATTAACCGTTAAGCAGTTACATGATTGCGAATAGCATTTAATAGTTCATCTTTACTAAATGGTTTTGTTAAATATTCGTCCGAACCGACAACACGACCTTTTGCTTGATCAAACAGGCCATCTTTACTTGATAACATGATGACTGGAATATTTTGATAATTTTGAGAATTTTTAATCAAAGCGCAGGTTTGATAGCCATCAAGACGAGGCATCATGATATCGACAAAAACAATATCTGGATTTGCTTCAGCAATTTTAGATAAAGCTTCAAAACCGTCTACAGCAGTGACAACCTCACAACCTTCTCTTTGTAATAATGTTTCAGCAGTACGACGAATAGTTTTAGAATCATCGATCACCATGACTTTTAAATTTTGAAATTTATCGTCCATTTAATGCCCCTTTCCGTAAGCTTGGAATGAATTGTGCTGTACAGATTTATTTTTACAATTAAGCATGTTTTTTTAACATATATTAACTCACTTTATCAATGAGCATTTCTTGTCGGAAATCTCACTTCAAACAGTAAAACACAGCAAAGCTCACATAAAAAAAAATATTATGCTTTTTTTTAGAAGTTAATTGTTTATTAAAATTTTGTAACCACATAAAATGGCCAAAGATAGTTTCAAAATCATATAACTTACATTGATTTTTTGGGGATGGCAGACTTTAAATGGATAGAATAATCTATTACCAAAATTTAGGTTCAAAAATAAAAAAAATATTCAGTATTTTGCTCTCAGTTTGCTTACTTATTTACACGTTATCGGTCTATGCTGATACACCTCCGGCTAAGGCAGTATGGTATAGGTATTATGATAAAAATGGGGTTGCTAACATCAGCACATCGGTTACACCGGCACACATTAAAAATGGTTATGAAGCACTTGATCGCAATATGCAAGTCATCAAACGCAACCAAGCTTATAATGTCGAAAAAGATTTGCAACAATCGACTTCACGCGCATCTGAAGTACGTAAGTTAGAACAAGATGCACGTTTAAAGCGTGCTTATGGCAACTCATCTGTTGCAATCAACAAAAGAAATGAACTTCTAAACAGTCTAAAACAACAAATAGCACTCCAAAACCAAACACTTAAACAGCTTCAAAGTGCAAGAATTATACTTAAACGACAGGAAATGGAATATTATCGCAAAGGAAATACCGTCCCTGTAACACTTAAAGATCGGATCAAATACAACTCAGAAAATATCGAAAAAACAAAAAATTATATCGAAAACCTACAAAACAACTATCGCTCTACACAAACACACTATGATGATATTATTAACCGTCTCAAAAAGCTTGAATAATCACCTTTTAATTAAAAGTTTTTCAGCTTTATTATTAAAGAAATCTTAACAAAAAATCTAAACTTTGAGAACAGCCACCCGCAATGTTGGATGCTTTTAAGTTAAAAGCAAAGTCAGATCACATCGATAGCGTAAGAATATAAAGTTTTCAATTTAAACAATCATTAAAAATGTTCAGCTTATTTTTTTATCGTATTTTTTTATCGTATAATCCTTTTTTAAATCTAAAAATTTTAGGACAGTTTCCATGCGCGCGAGTCGCTTTTTATTTGCAACGTTAAGAGAAACCCCAAATGATGCTGAAGTCATTTCACATCAGCTCATGTTACGTGCTGGGATGATCCGTAAATTGGCTTCAGGTTTATACACTTGGCTGCCAATGGGTGTGCGTGTGCTCAATAAAGTTGAAGCGATTGTTCGTGAGGAAATGAATCGTGCAGGCTCTTTGGAAACATTAATGCCCGTAACACAACCAGCTTCGCTATGGGAGGAATCTGGTCGTTATGTACAATATGGTCCAGAACTGCTGCGTTTTAAAGACCGTCATAGCAATGATTTTGTATTAGGTCCTACACATGAGGAAGTCATCACAGATTTAGCTCGTAATGAATTAAAAAGTTATAAACAACTTCCGATGAATTTTTATCAAATTCAAACTAAATTCCGTGATGAAATTCGTCCACGTTTCGGCGTAATGCGTTCTCGTGAATTTATTATGAAAGATGCCTATTCTTTTCATGTCGATCAAGCCTCATTACAAGAAACTTATGATGTCATGTATGACACATATTGCCGAATTTTCACACGCTTAGGTTTAAATTTTCGCCCTGTTCAAGCTGACACTGGCTCCATTGGTGGTTCAGGTTCACATGAGTTTCATGTACTTGCTTCAAGTGGCGAAGACGATATCGCCTTTTCAACAGTATCGGACTATGCGGCCAATGTTGAAATGGCTGAAGCAGTATTGACTGGTGAGCGTGCTGAACCAACTCAAGATCTAAAAATTGTAGATACACCAAATAAAAAAACAATTGCTGACGTTTCTGTATTTTTAAATACAGATCCAGCTCAATCTGTAAAAGCCTTACTTGTACAAGGTGTTGTTGATGAAAAGGGCCATGTCCCAGTTATCGCGTTATTCTTACGTGGCGACCACGAGCTTAATGAAATTAAAGCTGAAAAGCATCCACTCATTGCTGCACCTTTAACATTTGCAACAGATGCTCAACTGAATGCTCTAGGTTTAACCGCAGGATTCTGTGGTCCACAAGGACTCGTAGATAAAGGTTTAACTGTAATTGTTGACCGTGCAGCCTCAGTACTTTCTGATTTTGTTGCTGGTGCCAATGAAGTTGATAAACATGCAACTGGAATAAATTGGGAGCGTGATGCAAAATTTACAGAAGTTTTTGACTTACGTAATGTGGTTGAAGGTGATCCCTCTCCAGATGGTCAAGGAACAATTTTAATTAAACGAGGTATTGAAGTTGGTCATATTTTCCAATTAGGTACAAAATATTCTGAAGCATTAGGTTGTAAAGTTTTAGGTGATGATGGCAAACCTTTAGTCGTGACGATGGGGTGTTACGGGATTGGTGTAACACGTGTAGTCGCTTCAGCAATAGAACAAAACTTTGATGAGAAAGGTATTATTTGGCCATCTGCGATTGCACCCTTTGAAGTTGCAATTGTTCCAATGAATGCTCAAAAATCTCCACGTACACTTGAGGCTGCTGAAATACTTTATGCTGAATTACAGGCTGCAGGCTACGATGTTTTACTCGATGATCGTAATGAACGTCCAGGCGTTAAATTCTCTGACTTAGAGTTAACGGGTATTCCTCACCGTATTGTCATTGGTGAAAAAGGCTTAGATGCTGGTACTTTCGAATATAAAGGTCGTAGAGATGCAGAATCTATAAATCTAAGTAAAGATGAGTTATTGGCTAAATTAGTAAAATAGTTTTTTCAATAGTATTAAAAAACCCACTGCATGCGGGTTTTTTAATACTTTACTATTTATAAAACATTATTACAGCCCATTAATTTTTACTTTTAAATCTGTAACGGATGTCCCGATTGCCCCAAAGTTCCCCATCGAGCCATTTTGCAAACCATTAAAAGCTCCTGCTGCACTTGCTCCACTTGTTCCCATAATCATCTGATTGATTCCAAGATCAAACTTACTCGATTCACCTGTATTACCAAATACAAAACCTGTTGGTTCAACACCAGCATAGAAACCTTTTAATGAAAAACCATTGGTTTTATCTGTTCCTGTTAACTGGAAATTAAAATTTGCACCAATATCACTATCATCCGATAAAAGTGTAATAGCACAGCCTGTTCCCGTACCACAAATTGATTGAATTGCCCCACCAAATACAATCATACGTCCTTGAGGTGCATTTCCAAGCTGCAAATTAATCGATGGTTTAGCTGCAGTAAAGTTAATATCAAAACCGTTGTCCATTTTTAAAAATTTAATGACATCTGACTTTTCACTGGTTCCTGTAAAAATAGATTGAGATCCTGTAGGCCCAGAAGATGAATTCGCCCCAACCAAGTAAAGTGCAAATGGTGAAACTTTAATACCCGAAATATTGCTTGCAAAGCTCATTCCTATATTGGCAAAAGGTTTACCACTTATTCCACTATCTGTGTCCATGACAATATTCATGGTTGGGGTATTTGAAGCCCCAAGAAAAGTAATATTAACGCTTTGGTCAGCAACAGTAGTTGCACTTTTACCCGCAAGAACTAGGGATGCTTTATTGGCATCATTCACAGTCGAACCAAATCCATCACGATCAATGATTGACAGTTGATTCAGTTGAACCTTACTCAGATTTATACCAACATTAATTCCATCTTGCCCTGTTGTTTGGGAAAGACTTTGATCATCCATAGGTTCCATTGCCATCGCAACTGGACTTAGTATCAATAATGATATACATCCTAGCTTTCTATTTTTTTTCATTATCCTAATCCTTAGGAAAATTTATATACTGCCTACCACGTCACAGTCTAATCAGAAATTCTTTATGATAAAAGCATAACCCGACCAATAACGCATTAGTTCCGTGGAATAATGTTGAATTCACTGGTTAAACGACCACCTGTCAACGCCATTTCACCTAAACGCGCACCTGAAACCAAAGCACCATTCATTGAAGGTGGATAAAAGTTTAAATCTCTCGCTCTAAATACACCATCAACCGATTGTGTTGGATTAAATTGTAAACTTGCATTAAATCCAACCTGACCATTCCCAGTGGTTGAGTTTTTGCTGATCACAATCGCATTGTTAAAACGAATATCGCCTGTCAAGTTATCTAAACCAAGTGTAGAACCATTTGCTGGATCACTAATTTGAATTGTATTATTTGTAGTTGCCAATTTTAAATCGCCGACCACAGTTAAACGATTTCCTGTTCCATCTGCTTTAATTTCACTATTTGGAATAAGTGACAAATCCATATCACCACCAAAGCGAAGTTTTAGACCAAATAGCACATCATCACTTTTGGCGAAATTATTAGAATCTGAAACACGCTTATTTCCACAAGCTACACTTGCTGTCGCAATACCACCAGCACATGATGCATATGTGGTTCCAGGCAAATAACCTGCTGCCACTTCTGCCGCCATTACCACCAGCATGTTTTTTAAACTTAAATTTAAACTTCCATTCTCAACGCCTATGCTGCCATTCCCTTTCAGCAACATATCAATGTTTCTTAAGCCTAAATAATAGTCCCTAGAAGTACCTGCTATAGGAACACCAGCATCATTTTTCACCTGACCACCATCAATCACCAGAATAGATGTGGTTTTATTGCCAAGCTTAGTTGTCCCATTTTTATCCACACCGTCCGTACTAAGACCTAAAGAAAATCCAAGTCGAGAGGTTTGAGTACCAGCTGTTGCTGCTACACTGTTTTTAGTACCATCAGTTAAGTAGTAATAGGCTTTATCAGCATCAACTGTTGTACCATACATCGCTAAATTAGCATTTAAGTTATAAAATGGTAAAGCCAGCCCCCATCGATTATTTAGACCGTTCTCGGTAAATAAATTCCCCGCGGCAACACCAGCAGTAGTAGTAAATCGTCCTCGTCTGGAGATGGCTTGGAACTCTCCACCACGGATTGAAGCTACCACAGCATAAGGACGATTAGCTGCCGATAGGGTCGTATAAATATCTTGTTTATAATCATTCAAACTGGTTAAAGCTTGACCATTACCAAAACTTGAATTTTGAAAGGTTGCATTTACAGGTATGGTGACTTGCTTAGAATCAGTTAGGTTTAAAAAAATATTTCCCGTATCAAAAGAAGCACGAGTTCCTTTTTGTAAACCTGTTAAATTACCAAACTCGAAGCCATAACTATTTAATCCTGCACCACCAATTTCCAAAGTTGTTGCATCTCCACCGCCAGTCAGCATAGTATCGCCCTCTTTGGTGAAATCCGTCTTCATACGAAAGGCGATACCTGAACTACCAACGATATCTTTTCCTGTATCTGTACCACTCGAATTAACAGCAGAACCAATTAAACTACTGGCATTTTGCACACCACGAAATTGGAGTGAGCCATTCACCATACGCCCACTTGCACCTACGCGAATCAGTCCTTTTGCTCCCGTTGGCGTATTATAATTATCTACATCATAAAGAGAGGTAGGATTTATTCCTTTATTATTCACCATAATTTCAAGGTTTAGTCCGGCATTTGTTGTAGAACTTCCGTTTCCATAACTACCTGTATTAATAAAACCTGCTTTTGATGAAGCTGGATCAACCACTCGTGTTAAATCCACATAGCCATAATTAGTATCGGGTGCCTGACTTGCACCTGCTATATTGCTTCCAGAATTCGTTTGTAATTTAAAACCTTCAGCGGCATCTATAAATGCAAAGCCTTTACCTTTAAAATTAAAATTAAAGTTTTTTAGAATTAGTTGATTTAACTCACTTTTTGCACTACTCTGCCCCAAATAGATGTTGGCATTTTGAAGTCCTAAAGTCAGCTCAACCTGATCTGTTTTACTTAAAAGGCCATTGCTGGTTTTTAATCCAATACTTGTATTTGACGCCGTTTGTACCGCTAAATTGCCCAGTTTTGCACTACAACGTGCTCCACTTGGATCACTATCACAAACACGAAATGAATCGACAGTCATAAGCATAGGAGAGAGGGATAAATCTAAATTCACTCCAGTTTTTCCTGCAACAGTCCCTATATTAAGCTTCATATCGGCTTTTAATGGATCTGTAGAAGTATTGCTCTGTTGTATTTTAACCGTATCTGCTGTTGCAATAAGCGCTTGACTGGTTGCATCTGATTCTGCGCGACCGACCTGATCTGTCCAATATAATGTTTTAATATTGGCTTCTTTTAAGCTTGCCTCAATATGTACACCATCTTGACCATTTACGTTTCTTAAATCACTATCATCTAAAGCTTGCAACGCATAAGCTGGTATATGTATAGCCAACAAGCTCAAAGCTAATGTATTTAAAATAAATCTTTTTCCATGGTCTTGTTTTTTTATGTTCATTCCTAAACCCTCAGATTTACTTTATCTTAGCAACGCTTGTTACTCGTAGAATTACAACTAAACATCATGATTTTACCTTGCAATGCCAAATTTCCATTCATACGCATGCCCATAAAACCGGTTTCGTTACCTTGGTCATAAGTGGAGTTGGCTGCAGTCGTTGCATCATAGATGGTCTTTTTTAAATAGCCGTACTTATCGGCTGTTGCTCCAGAAGAGTTTTCAGTGACTGTTCCATTTGCATTGGTCTGGCTTGTGAACTCATCCTTTTCAATCGATAATGCATTAAAACCAAAGTTTCGAATTTGAATTGGATTTGTTGCATCAAAACCCAGCTGAATCGCAGGTTTAATCCATGGTGTCCCAGCAGCGTCAATACCTCTGTAGACTAAGTCCACACCATCTAATCCAAGTTTCTGAATATTAATCGTACCTTGAATTCCTTTAAATACCACCCACAGTTTGTTGCCACTGACACTGTTTGCAGCGCCACCAGCATCTACATATCTATTGTTTACTGAAAGTGCTAAGCGGCAAAACTCTAATTTTGCACACACCCCACCAGTATCACTATCGAACTTATAAGCATTTCCAGTAGCGTAATATGAGTCACTTGCATTAACCTGATTCAACACCAATTTTAAAGATAAATCTGCGCCAGCTTGCCCCTCAACCTGTTGCAAATCGGAATCAGTTAAAGCTTCCATAGCGGCCAAATGAAAACTTACCAAACTGGTTAAAATAAGAAGCACACTTTTTTTCATCATATTTCTCCTTATCTTATAAGCCTTTGGTGGTTATTTTCATATGCTGAATCAGCATTCCATCAATTAAGGCTGAACCTAAATTATTCAAGGGTGTCCCTGGTATATTTGGTGTTTGAGCCATGTTATTGTTTAATATTGTCGCCCCTGTAATTCCATTACCCGATCCTATAAAATTATCAACTGTTGTATTTGAAGCTGTACGCCAAGCTGCACCATTTAAATTTGTATCAGACCAAGTACGGTTCGCTGTAGTAGCATTTATTTCAGTTGTATTCGGGTTTGGATTTGGAAAATTATTACAAGAGTTGCTTGCACCAAAACCTGTACCACAAGCTGTTGCATCATTTGGCTTAGTCTGCGATCCAGTTAATGAATTAACCCAGTTAGAACCATTGTTATATTGCCACTGAGTTAATGTTCCAGATGTTGATGTGACATTACTACATCCAAAAATACCAGTAGTAGAACATCGACTATTCTGAAGCCATGTTTGACTTTGTAATTGACGCTGAGCATATCTTATTTCATTAGTTGTTAATGTATTTGAAACAGTACTTGACTTTACTAAATTGCCAAAAGACACCCCTACAGCATCTGCTCCTGTATATGCTTTTAAAGTTTTTCCACCATCATCACTATAAACAGTTCCGATACTAATACTACTGTGGGTTGCATTGTTGCCTTGATAGCCTGAAATAGTTGAAGTACCACATTGGTAAATATTACAAGTTGAACCCAAATAGGATGAATCGGCTCCAGTATAATCCGTATAAATCTTTTTATAGATCGACTCTTTATTTGGAATACGTGCAATTTCCAAACTAAAATTCTTACCATCAGATCCTAAAATTAAAGGCTGATACAAAGAACCTAAAACCAAGTTGGTATTTAAATTATAAATAAAAATACCTTCGTCTTTTGCAAATGTTGGTGCTTTTGCATTTCCAGAAGTATCTAATGCTGGTGTGTACAGTAAATTAGTATCTGTGGTTTCTTGAGTGCTTAAACGTAACACTCTATTTTGATATTCTGCGGGTAAATCCCAACTACGTGTTAACGTTTTCGAATCAGTGCGTGTTCGTTTTTGAACTATATATTGACACCCAACACCAGAACCATTACTAATCGCTCCTGTACCACTGTTACCACAATTCCCTGTTGAAGATGTACTTAATGTCGAATTTGCTCCTGCATGGAGAGTATTAGTAGAAATTGCACTCATACTTTCAGATGCAATGTCTGTTGTTTTTAATTTCAAATTAGCAGCATCACCACTATTTAAACGGATTACACCAGCCAAACCCAAAGTTTTATTATAAAATGGACTCAAACCACCAGTATTAGTTGCACCATCTAAAGTTTGAAATAACTGAATTTTACTACCATTTAAACTAAAGTTATTCCAAATTGCTTGCAACCGAATCCGATTTTCTCGATTTGTTATTTCGGTTCCATTACCTCGAGTGCCTGTACTTGTTCCATATTGGAACTGGTTTGGATCACCATCTTTTTTGTTTGGATTTCGGACAAAAGCATCTGCCCACATCCCTAGTTTAAGCTTATAAGCATCTGAACCCTCGGCATCCAATGTTCCAGTCTCAAAAGCAGGTGCTTCTAAAGCTAAATAAGTGACTTTGCCTGTGTCCGTATTTTTTGAGCCACCTGCAATATCTGGCGTAAATGTTGGCACGGCATCCATCGTATCTACTTTCAAAATCCAAGGATTAGTTGCAGTTCCCCAGCTTTTGATTGCATTAATTGCTGTTGCAACACCTGAAGTATTTTTAAGCATTCCCACCCGTTCATTGATATCATTTGGATCTGCATCATTGGCTTTAGAAAGTGCTAAACCGTATAAAAATAAATCCGCTTTTCCTACAGCCAAATCACCAGAATCAATGCTGTTATTTTTATTAGTGTCTGCGGCCGTAAGACTTAATGGTCCAACAGGAATATAGTTAATAGATCCCGTATCTTTAGTTCGATCTAATAATTGTGTAGCTGTTTCATTAACACCAACGCCACGAAAAACCATATAAGCATCTTGAGGAAGTAAGGCAATCCCTTCACCCGTTGTATTACTTAACTTTTCATCTGACATTTCTTCAAGTGCGAAGCAAGATTGACTGATCAATAAGCCAATAAAACTCGCTAAAACGGTTTTATGAAATTTTACCGTATAATTGAGTGTAGTCATCCACGACCTTCCTGTGTTATACGATGCTCCGCACCATATTTTATTTTATTTCTTAAATTTTCACTTCAACTGTATAAAATTATCTTCCCTTGTTCATACAGTTTTGTTATCTATATCACATTTTATATTATGCAATATTTTTTATTATGACAAAGTCTTTTATGTAAAATATACGATTTTCCGATAAACGAATATTCGTAGACAATGAAAAGCAATAGCCTTTAACGCTATTGCTTTATAGATCTTCAAATAGTTGGGTTAACAAAATTTTAAAGAACCATAACAGTTGGTTGAAACTTCTTGGTTCGTTAATTTTAAATTTTGAAGTGTTAATCTTGCTGGATTTGTGGCCGTATATGGACCAATATCAATATTCAGAGTTTTGGTAATTGGCGCACTGACTAATGCTGTAATTGCATCTCCAAGTCCTAAATCAATTGGATTATCTGCTAATTGTTTAGTAATCAGAACTGCTAATTGTGGCAAAACGGGAGAAATGTCAACTTTATCCCCACCTTTTAAATAGCCTAGCTGCACAGGATCAGCAAAAGACATCCACCACCCCTTTTGAGCAACATCAGTTTTTGTCATTTGGTTTAATGTCTTACCAGTAGTATCAGATGAATCCACATAACTTCCTGGCCATAGTAAAGCCATTTGTTGCAAACTTAAATAACCACCTGTTCCTTGTAATGGAATATTATGAAACATACTTAAAGCCTGATTAAAAGTTACATTTAAATTTAAATTACTTAAATTTGAACCTTGACCCATTTTGAAAGTTGCATCACATAACCATAAAATACATGACTCAGCATTATGATTACCCGTATCTCTTAAATTTACTTTTAATTGATCATTTGCCCATTGATTACAATATGTTGCCCCTCCAGTACAATTATCAGGAGTTGCCAAAGGAATTGAAGGAAGTGTTAACAAAATATCTTTTGCTATTGCAGCATTTAGTCGAGAACCATTTACCTGAAATGATGGTAATGTGAAACCTACTCCATTAATTTCAGGAACAGTAATACCTGTTGTACCATTGAGTATATTGTCTTGTGCATTTGGATAACTTTGAATCCATTTATTTATAGCCCCTCCTAATAACTTAATATTTCCACCAATTGATTGATCTTTTACCAAACCAAATTTACCACCTAAAGTATCAACTTCCCCTTGTGTCTGTGCTATACGCATAAAGCCACTAAGTGACTGGATGCCATCTGTTGAAGAAGGAGTGCTTCCATTGGTTAAACCTGCTGTTAAAAGCCCCGTAATTTTTTCAGCACTAAAACGTAAACCAACAATTTCACGAGTTGAAGCGGAGTTTGGATTTTTTACAGCAAACTCCATGAATGGATTGCTTAATTTTGCGCTAGTAGATGCTCGACCCGCACTTCCGAAATCAGGGGAATTACCACTTGAGGAATCGTAATTTGCAGGTAACCCACTCAATGATAAATTTTTAATATCAACATCACATGCACCAGCACCATTTGCACCACCACAACCTAGCTGCAAGTTTTTAATATTTGCATTTAAGTCCATTTCTGCTTCAAGTCCAAGTTTATAAAAACCAACGTTTGAACCACTACTATATTTACTCATTAAATTAGTAGAATCATTTGGTGCAAGATAAGCTAGACTCATCAAAGCTTGGCCTGTGGTTTCAGACAGTTGTTCATCTGACATACTTTTTAAAGTTGTAGGTTCTGCGTATACATTAAATACTGCAAAAGCACTTAAAGAAAAAAGTGTTAAACATAAAGGCTTTATTTTCAGCATGAACATCTCCTTATCCTTAGACTATGTTCAAAATTGTGAATCTCTATTATTTTAATAACGCAGCCAGTTCTTAGATAAATCTCATAAAATTTAGGCTGTTAGCGCTACAAAAATGTATTTTAGTTTTCAATAGAGAAATATATTGTGATTAATCTATCACAATATATTTCTGTTAAGACTAAATTTCCGATAAAGTGATTTTTCTTTTTAATAAAACTTATTGGATTTTCCCTATTTCTAGTATCGGTAATATGAGGAAAGGTTTTTATGCGAAATAACATAATTCCTAAAAAGAATTCAATTCTCTTATATGAGAACTGAATATATCTACGGCCACATAATTTAAGATTAACCTATCACAGGCAGGTTGTGATCTCTAAATTTTACAACTACTCTTTTATCTGTTTTTTACCATTTGTTTATTTCTTTATCTTATATTTCAATTTCAAGATAAAAAGGATAAGTTTGTGAAAAAGATAATAATCAGGTTGACTATCGGAACTATAAGTTTAGAGAGTTGGGGAGCGTGTAATTATAATTTTGATGCAACAACTACTGAAATCCAGCAGATGATTGGAAATCCCATTCCACCTGCAAAAAAACTTCCCTACTTAAACTGAACAACTGCTAGTTTTCCACTTGAGAATTCATCATATCAATATCATGCAAGCACTTCTGCATTTGCGCAATCTTATAAAAATTATATGAATGGAACGAATAGCACAACTCTTGGAGATAAGAATTTATCGAGCACAGGAAAGTATGCTGTTGAGCTAAAAATTGATAACTTTGCAGATATTCCTATAGGATCTCATTCGAGTAATCAGAGTGGTGTATATACATTAGGTTATAGTTTTTATGGTATAAAAAATGGAAACTTGAAGTATGGAGGCTTCGTATGGATTGTAAATTCAGATGATGCTAAAACCAAAACAGTCTATATTAGTTTTTCTGATTTAGGTGCAGGCATTAATTATGGGAAAGAGTTCGATATAGGCTACAACACTGCAAATAATTATAGAATTGGTCTTTATTTAGATCAAGATGCAAAACAAATTGGAATAAATTTAAATGGTGTAGATAAAGGCTATATTAACAATACACCATTATCAGACTTAGCTACTCAAATCAGTTTCCTGATGTTTGGTCTTCTCGGTGGCTATCCAACATTACTTACAGGAACTTATCAGCCAACGGAAACACTTATCTTTGACAGCAACCAAATGACTTTAAACTATTCTTCCAACACCAAAGATATCTGTGGCAATAAAATTTAAGGTATCCGTCTATTAAACTTTAATCCAATCCCGCTCTTTTAGCGAGGGAAAACCCTCTGCACCCACAACACATAGAGCTTTAGTTAATTTCTTTTTTACATAACAATATTAAAACCGCCAACCAACTTGAAACAACAGTCTTGGATTTTTGTCTTTATCGCTTCTCGCTGCTGAAGTATCTCGCCATCCCAATGTCGCATTATAGTCAAAGTTTTGATAGCCTCCTCCAAAACCAACGCCTGTACCGCCAAGAAAGCGAGTGTTTTTTTCAGTTAAGTACTGATTCTTATTTTGTTGTATTTGACCAATATCTTGAAATAGATACATATTTAGAAACGGTTTAAGTTGATAATAAAAATTTATTGAAGCTCCCCATCCCTGATCACCTAGACCTTCTGCAGACGGATAGGCTCTCATTTGATTAAATGAGAATTTCTCAGAAGAATCGAGATTTTTAGATGCAAGTTGTCCATAAAACTCACCCGTCAACCAAGAATATTGAGTCAGTCTTTGTTGTCGAGCAAATTTTATCTCATGTTTATTAAAACTGCCTTGGGTCTTTGCAGACAAACTATCTATGTTTAATGCTGTAGGACTTTTAATATTTAAACTGCCAAGAGTAGTCAACAATTCAAGTTGATTAATACCGCCTTTTGCATCGCCTATCCCCCACTCGTCAGTTCGACTAAAATTCAGTGCTATACGACTAGCTTGAGTGTGTTTAGAGGTTTGGGTATCTGTAACTACAATTTCATCGAATAGTCTTCTTTTCTCTAGTTGCAGCTTTAAATTGAGGTTGGTTTTCTGGGATCGGATCAATGGATAAGTAAAGTTTAAATTATAGTTTTCAGAATTTCCTTTAGCATCCAATAATTTAAATTGTTCTCCTAATTCATATTGAGTAAGGCTATATCCTCCCCCAATCCACAAACCATTTCCCATGATCGGAAATTGGGCATTTAAATTGCCAGATATAAGATCTTGATTGCTTCCTAACAGTTGAGCAGATATTTTTTCACCGTATCCCATCATACTGTTACCTTCTACATATCCAGAAAGACGATATTTGCCTGTATATGTACTTCCAGCATTATCAAATCCGACTCTCCCTTGAAATTGCTTCTGACCAGCGATGTCCAAGATTAAATCTGTTTGCCCTATTTGCTTGCCTGCTTGCAAATTCGCCTGTATTGGTCCAATACCAGATAAATCGGAAAGATGTAATAGTATTTGATTACTTCTTTGTTGCTCTAAAGCTTGTTGTTTCGGAATTCTGTTTGTATACCTACCAATAACAGAATTTTTAATATGAGATTGATTATTTAAAATAATATTATCTAATTGTCCTTCTAATACTTTAATTACAAGAATTCCCCTGACTAGCTTTTGTTTCGGTAAATAAGCTTTTGCTAAAAAATACCCTTGTTTTTTATAGTATTGGGTAATGCTTGCTACACCCATTTGTAAATCGGCTAGGACATTGTTTTTATTTTCTAAATGCTTAACCAATTCATGCAGTACTTTTGTGTCAATCTTTTGATTTCCTTCTATTTCAACCTTTCCCACCCAAATCGGGGTTTGGTCTTGACTATAATTTTGTTGAGATGCATCTGAGTCAAAATACTGTTGAGCTGCTTGAGTATTTTGACTGAATTGTTCTGGACTTAACTGCTTAACAATTGTTCCGCTATCAGGTACAGATATTTCTGCATGAGTATTTTCGGAAAAGCTAATAAGAATAAAAACATAGCCTATTTTTCGAGGAGTTTTTTTAGTTAAGTAAAAGGTCATATTTTCTCTAAATGTGCTCAAGATTGATACATAAAGCGAAGGGTAAATGCCCCTCGCTTTTAAGGCTTAAAATTTATTTTTATATCAATGATTATATCTCAGCCATGGAGTCTTATTATTTTCATCAATAACCCATATTGAATTTGAGGTTAGATCAGAAACATCTGCGATGTCCCAGCCTGTAAAGGTCATGATTTTCCGAAGTTCTGCTGTTGTTTTGCCTTCTCCACCAGCACTTTGAGTTTGACCAGAAGTTTCTATATTCCAAAAGCTATCTAATACAGTTCCACCAGTATAGTATTCTCCCCCAATTAAACCACCAGTATGGGCAACTCCTACTACAATTCCTGTAGAATAACTAGTCTCAATAACTCCTGTATTGGATCCAATTAGTCCACCTATAGACACATTCCCATCAACACTACTAGTTGAAAAAGAATTTTTCACAATACCTTGATAATTAGCACCTATTAAACCACCAACATCTTGATTTCCTTTTACCTGACCAGTAGCATAACTATTAGATACCGCTCCCCATAAAGAACCTACCAAGCCTCCTGCACGGTAACTATTTGAACTTACATTTCCAGTAGCATAACTGTTTGAAATATTAATCATCATCTCTGGACTAGAACTAACAATACCTATTAGGCCACCTGTTCCTCCATAAGTTAATGAGTTAGTAACAACATTTCCAGTAGCATAACTATTGTCTATGGTTAGATTGGTTTTATTAAAATAATATGTACTTGCACTACCAATTAACCCTCCAGCTGTATCTTCGGCTAGGACTTGGCCAGTTGCGTAACTATTTTCAATCCTATGACTATCAGTATTTTTGAGCCAAAAAGAGCCGACCAACCCTCCTATAGTCGAACCACCAGTTACATTACCATTAGCATAACTATTGCTAATACTACCATCGGTAACTCCACCAACTAACCCTCCTATTCCCACAGTAATATTCTGAAGTGATTGCATAGAGTTTATTACAATATTTGAATGACTATCTTTAATCATTAGATTTTCTGCATAACCAATAAGGCCACCAGTATTTGAAATCCCATTTACAATACCCGTTGCATACGAACTTAGTATCAACGATTTACTTTTTTCATTACCTACTTGACCAATTAATCCTCCCACATAATCCTCACCAACGACATCAACATTACTAGCATATGCATTTTTTACTGTGCCTTTTGGCATATAAGCAACTAAACTACCCACTAATGATAGACCTGCTATTTTTGCTTCAACTAGACCAATATCTCTTAATGTATTAGTTGCATTACCAAACATTCCTGCCGCATTCATACTATATTTTTGAGTTAGACGATCCACTTCAGGAATATCTTTAAATAAATTAATATTAAGATTATTTACACTATGTCCTAAACCGTGAAACTGGCCTATATAGGGTTTATCAATTTTCTCAAAAGAATCATTTGATCTATCAATAAAAATTTCTAATTCACCAATAGGCTCAAAACCATCACCATTGTTCCAATTCACAGTGTCAGTAGCATCGATATTGCTTCCTAACGCATAGTTCCCACTCAAATTATTTCTCATACCTTGCAGAGTATTTATACTTGCGTCACCTTCCTCTCCTAAATCATTGATGACAACATAAGATGTACCATTGATAAGTAAAGTTGGTGCAGAACCTGTAATATTAATTTTCGATCTATTATTTAAATTGTAATCTGAACCAACACCATAATTCATTGCTAGTTTGGCCTTATCCCCACTTAAGTCCAAATCACTATTAAAGTTAATGTCTTTGGTTGCATTTAAAGTTAGAGCTGTATTGTTACTCCAATTGGTTGCATCATTTAAATTAATAATTCCTTGAGCATCTCCAGTTCCAACAGCACTCAAGGTTACATTACCTTTATTCAACGCATTTCCCAATGTTGTACTACTTACACTACCACCAAAAAAATCTATATCTATATTTTTAGCTTGTAACTCCCAACCACTGGTTGTTGGCGGCAAACTACTTGAAGTATTACGCTGAGTTGTAATATTTGTACCAGTACTGATTTGCACATTCGAAGCAGTAGTCTTTATTTGCCCACCATTCCCACTGGTTGGAGCTGAAGCATCTAAAATTCCACTCACATTTACCGTGCCACTTACTAGATCACTACCTAGCTCAATGACACCGCGAACATTATTTACAGTCTGTGCTTGTACTACTCCTACGCTATTTACAACAGCATTGCTTAATTCATCTAAACCTTTTGCAGTTAGAATAACCTTTCCTCCATCTGCTTGAATCATTCCACCCGAATTAATTAGTGCTTGTGCTTTACCCTGATTGATCGTATAGCCAAGTAAACTACCATTATTTAAATTTAAAGTAATATCTCCACCTGCAGCAAGTAGCACATTCCCTTGCGGTGCTTTAATTGTACCTGTTTGTCTCACACTTGGTGCAATTAGTGCCACTGTCCCCCCTACAGGTACCGTAATTTTTCCGCGATTTTCTACAGTTTTATTATTTGCTGCATTACTAAATTTAAAATCATTGTTATTAAAATCACTATTACTTAAATTAAGCGTTGAGGCAACTAAGCCTCCAGTATTGACTTGTGATGTACTACCAAATAAAACACCATTCGGGTTGATAATAAAAACTTGCCCATTTGCATTCAATTGACCATTTAAGGTTGAAATACTATTACCAGTCACCCTGTTTAAAGTAATTGAGCTTGAGTTCGGTTGAACAAAATTGATTGCCTCGTTACTATTACTCGAGAAGCTACTCCAATCAATTGCTGCTTTTGCAGTAGATTGGTTAATTGTAGTTGTACTCCCTGTTGTTGAGATCGTGGCTGCCCCTGAACTCACCACCCCACCCGTTGGCCCTGCAAGTGCGATACTTGCACTCAGTAAATTAATTGTTAACAGGCCTATTCGTTTCGTAATTAGACTTAAAGTCGCTTTAGATTTAATTCGACTGGGTGATTGTTTTGAGGCTGTAGTACTTTTTGCCAATTCACTTACAGCTTGCCAACAGAAGTATGTTTTGTTCCAGATGAGTCGATAAGTTCTATTCATACGTGTTTCCTTTTATTTTTGGCTTTCACTAATATTTTTATGAAGAAATTTTTAGCATATTTTTTATTTTAATAATTACTTTTTGGATAATTTCGGACAAATGGTAGTTATAAAAGGTTTCAACTTATTTATATTTTTAGAAATTAATATAAAAGAAATATATGGTCCATATTTAAACTAGAAATTGATAAACTTACATTAAAAATTTCTAAATTCAAAAAATTAATACTCTATAGATTTTATATAAACTAAAGACTTTATTGAAAATAATAATTATCTATTTCAATAAATGTTCATCTTAAATTACTCCCTTTTAATACAATAACTTTCTTCTAATCTCTCACTTTTTATTGAACTTTAATTATTTCACAAGAAAAATTTAAGCAACTAGATGCTTATATGTTTTTTTAATCTCTTTCAACCAATAAGTACCTTTCAATCAGAGTATAAAAGGTACTTTTTTTAAGATCGGTATAAAGTTTTTAAAATATTATTCAGAATTAACAGAATTTTAATGAGCCATAACAGTTAGCTGTTAAATTCTGATTTGCAAGCTGCAAATTTGCCAAAGTCAATGTTGCTGGATTTACAAGCGTCGCTTGATTTAAATCCACCACGATTGGATTTGGTGTAGTCATAGTAATTCCAAAAAGTGTACCAATAGCAGCACCAGCAGGTGCGTAAACTCTATTTTCTTCCTTTAGTAGCTCTGCGGTCATCAAACTAGCCACTTGAGGTAATACATTAGATATATCTACTTGTTGGGTAGCTTTTAAATATCCCAACTGTACAGGTTCTGCAAATGACATCCACCAACCTTTTTTTGCGACATCACTATTAGTCATTTGTGTAATTGCCTTGCCAGAAGTATCATTTGAATCAATATAATTTCCAGGCCACAATAAAGCTTGTTGTTGTAAACTTAAATATCCCCCAGTACCTGTTAAAGGGATGTTATGAAACATACTCAATGATTGATCAAACGTAATATCCATATTCAAATTTTTTACTGCTGAGCCATTTGCAAGTTTAATTTTAGCTTGTGTCGCAATAAGTAAAATCGGATCAAATGTAACTTTCAACTGATTTAACGGTCCTTGATCCAATGCAATTGAATCAATTTTTGTCGATACACCTTCAACATGCGCATTATTCAATCGGCTACCATTCACCTGAAATTCCGGTATGGTAAAACCTGCTTTTAATGAGGGTACCGTAATACCTTGCGTATCCGAACTAGTAGGATCTGATGTAAATACTCGATTATTTCCTAATGCATTCAATAGCCCTTGAATCTGATGATTTGGCTGATTACCAAATACAGTTGCTTTTGTAGATGCCTCACCTGTGGTTGCAGCAATTCGCATAAACCCACTCAGACTCTGAATTCCGTCGCTCGTGGAAGGTACAAGACCATTTTCAATTCCTGCAGTTAATAATCCCACTATTTTTTCAGCACTAAAACGCAAACCAACCACTTCGCGTTGTGATGCTGATTGTGGATTTTTAATTGCGAACTCCATAAATGGGTTGGTAAGTTTAGCACTTGTAGATGCTCTTCCTTCTGCTCCAAAATCAGGAGAACTACCACTAGAAGCATTATAGTTTGCAGGTAAGCCGCTTAATGATAGGTTTTTTATATCTACGTCACATGCTCCAGCGCCGTTCGTCCCACCACATCCTAGCTGCAAATTTTTAATATTTGCATTTAAATCCATTTCAGCTTCAAGTCCTAGTTTGTAAAAACCAATATTTGAGCCGCTGCTGTATTTACTCATTAGATTGGCAGAATCATTTGGTGCAAGATAAGCAAGACTCATCAATGCTTGACCTGTCGTTTCTGATAATTGCTCATCAGTCAGTGCTTGTAATGTTGCAGCATAAGTAGCATTTATCCCTAAACCACTCAATGCTAGCAATACAAAACTTAAATATTTTCTTTGGGACATCTTACGCTTCCATCCTTAGCAAAGCTTGACCTTATTACTTATGTTAAATTACCCTTCGAGATAAGAATAAATAACATGATATAAATTACATTTAGATTTAATGTTTATTTGTATCATAGATCGAAATTCAGACCGAATAAAAATTTGTATTTTCCGATAAAAAACAATAATTTCACATAAATTAAAATTTTATTTAACTAAACTTAACTCTCATTCTATTATAAAATTTTTATTATAAAATAATGTCTAAATCATATTTATTATGTTGGTGAACACATAAAGAAGCAAGTGATATACACTTGCTTCTTTCATCTCATTTTTTAATTTAAGCTTTAGGTAAGGTTACCCCAACCTGACCTTGGTATTTACCACCACGATCTTTATAAGAAGTTTCACAGACTTCATCAGATTCAAAAAACAGCATTTGAGCAACACCTTCACCAGCATAAATACGTGCAGGTAAATTCGTTGTATTTGAAAACTCTAATGTTACATGACCTTCCCACTCGGGTTCAAGAGGTGTGACGTTTACAATGATACCACAACGAGCATAAGTCGATTTACCTAAGCAGATCGTCAAAACATTACGAGGAATACGGAAATATTCAACTGTACGTGCTAATGCAAATGAATTTGGAGGGATGATACAGACATCAGACTCAATATCGATAAAACTACGCTCATCGAAATTTTTAGGGTCTACAATGGCAGAGTGAACATTGGTAAAGACTTTAAACTCACGTGCACAACGTACATCATAACCATAGCTAGATACGCCATAAGAAATTAGCTTTTCACCTTGTTCATCATAACGCACTTGGTTTTCTGCATAAGGTTCAATCATACCGTGCTTTTCGCTCATTTCACGAATCCAACGATCAGACTTAATTGCCATTTATCTCTATCCCAAAACTGTGCTATTTACTGCGCTGTACTTTAACTGAAATTGCTTTTGAAAGGAATGTTTATGACGAAATAGAGCAACCCAAGTCTGTAAGTAAACGTACAAACTTAAGTTTAACTAACATCGATTTTTAAAGGCTTAAAAGTGCTGAATAGCTCAGAGGTACAGTAAAACTCACTAAAACTAAAGATGCAGTTCTTTGCATATTGCGCTGATTGAGCCACGTCACTTTATTACTGCAAATTACAGAACCAATAAATGTCCAAAAAAATGCAATGGGGATGATTAACAATAAAAACACCAACATATGTGAAGTATAAGCAGATGCATTTTGCCAAACGTATGTTGGGAAAATTGCAGAAGCAAAAAGAAGTGCTTTCGGGTTTAAAAGGGTTGCAAAAAATAACTCACGCGCCCGAATTGTCGCATGACTAAAGTTTTCATCTCGATTTGCTGTACGCCATAATTTTAAAGCAAGAAATAAAATATAACCTGCACTAAATAATTTAAGAATAACAGGTACACTTGGAAACTGTTTAGACACAGATCCAATAATTAATCCCCAAATCGAAATGGAGATCAGATAGCCAAGTGCTTCTGCTGGAATTAATGCAAGAGATTTTCTAATTCCAACTTGAATCCCAGAAGATGCTAAAAGTGTATTGGTTGGTCCTGGTGTCAAAAGAATCGTCACCACCAAGCCAATAAAAAACCATGAAATCATCAAATGACCTCATCAATGGATTGACCGCAGATTAAATCTTTTAAATTGAATTGGCAAAAAAATAATTGTAAGAGAACTTATTAAAGAACATTATCCCAGATTAAAATACATTTAATTTTCAATGTATTGATAACTTAAAATCCGATAAAAACTGCAAAGTCACTAGTCGAAGAAATACTGCTTTATGTCCAAATTTAAACTTAAAAATTAATAATAATATCTTTTAAATCAGTATGTTTATTCCAAAATAGAACATTGATTAGCCATAAAATAAGAAGTAGTTCCAATATAGGCAGACCTAGTTACGAATAGAGGGCTTTTTTAAGTAAATTTTCAGTTTTATTGACTATTCTTTATCCATATTTTTCCCTTACTCATTAGGTTTTTGTCAGAAAGGTTGTCGTTTTTATCTACATTGATGCACAATAGTGACCTTTCTTGCATTTTCTACTTTTATGGCAAAGCATTTTTTTCAGTCTTGGCTCCCGAGTCCAGAGCGAGTCAACAATTTGAAATTCATGAAGATTTTTGGCGATAAAGCCTTAAGTCCTCAGCTTTGGTATGTCAATCGAAAATCGATTTCTAAGGCAATGTTTATTGGCACGTTTTGGGGCATCTTGCCTATTCCATTCCACACCTTATTAATTATTTTTTCAGTATTATTCTTTGAAGCAAACCTACCCATTGGTTTAATTTTAGCTTGGATCATGAATCCCTTAACTATTGTCCCGATTTTGATTTTTGCCTTTTGGATTGGTTCCAAAATTTATCATGTACATATGATCAATAAGGAAATGCTACTCGGCGTTTTCCATCAAATCATTCATTGGATCAAAAACTTTGGACACGGACATATTGACTTTAGCCTAGCTAAAATTCTTGCGACGGGTTTGTTTATTGAAGCATTTGTATTTGCATCGCTACTCTTTATTGTGACACGTATTTATTGGCGTTGGAGCGTGATTAAGAAGTGGAATAACCGTAAAAAGCAGCCAAATACTCTCTAAGCAAGCTCCAACTTATTCTGGTAAAACTTTACTTCAAAGTGGCTTGTTTAGCTTTCATGTATTCAACAACGAGATCTAAAACATAATGCTGGCATGCTTCTCCAGTACCTGGGTCATATGCGCCCCCGTTGGTAATATTGTTCGATAAAATACGAACACCAAGGAATGGTACTTTATATTGGCTGGCAATCTGTGCTACCGATGCCGCCTCCATTTCCTCTACAGAAGTGCCATAATTTTTATGGAAAAATGCAATTCGATCTAATTCATTGTTCCATACATCAGCTGAACCAATAGTACCTTCAACCACACGACCCTTACTATAATTAGTTTTTGCACGCTGCGCTGCCAATAACAGCTCTTTATCTGCTTCAAATTTACGAATCGCAATCGGTTCAGGATCAGACTCATCCGTAGGAAGCACATCAAAAGCTTCTGTCCATTCAAGAGAATTCGAACCCTCTCCAACAGCTTTTTTAGGTGTTCTAAATGCACCAATATTGGTGGTGTAACGACCTAAAACAATATCATAGACATTAAGATCTGGATCATGGCCACCCGATGTTCCTTGGTTAATAATTGCGATGGGTTTATAACGTTCAATCGCAATTGCTGTTGCAGCAGCAGAGTTGCTCATTCCCATTCTTGTTTTAGAGATAATCACAGGATACCCATGATAGCTACCCTTCCAAAACGTCCAGCCACCAAAAGTTTCAACTGTAGAATTGCTTAGTTTTGAGGCCATTTGCTCAGACTCTACAGGTAATGCACCTTGAATGACGATGGGTTGTAAAGTTTTCTGGGTCGTTGAATTAGAACTTGTTTTATCTGAATCACTATCGTTACATGCAGCCAAGAACATCGAACTACAGATTCCCAAAGCACATAAAAAAATTTTTAATAGCATGGTCTACTCAATGGTTTAAATTAGAAATTATACCTAAGCAATGAATATACCAGTTGATCAATTTTCTATATTTTTATATCGATATTAAAGAGAAGATGATTTAAATTCTATTATTGAATTAAGAATATTTTTAATCATTTTAGCATAGTACGCTGATTAGCCCTATTTTACCTTACTCCTCATATTTAGCATTAATTATTTGATTTTTAAGGATACTAAAAATGGGCAGTGCGTATAAAATCTTATTATCGAGTAAGTTTAAATATTTCATTGATTCATTCTCAATTTTCCTCTCTTTAATTCGGTCTCTAAAATAAAGAGAGGACGCTTTCGAAGTTGATTCTTAGAAAATTCTATGTGGATCTTTTTCGGCTTTAGGTAAAGCTTGTGCAATTTTTTCAGCAATAGCCATATAGTTTTCTGCAGCAACATCTCCTGCAATTACAGAAGGCTTGCCTGCATCAGCATTTTCACGGATTTGAACATTTAAAGGCAATCGACCCAGCAACGGGATATTATATTGCTCAGACAATTGATCTCCACCACCTGTACCAAAAATTTGTTCTTCATGACCACAGTTTGAGCAAATATGCGTTGACATATTTTCTACAACCCCCATGACAGGAATATGTACTTTATTAAACAGTTCAATACCTTTAACTGCATCCATTAACGCAACATTCTGAGGTGTTGTCACAATCACGGCACCTGTCACAGGAATACGTTGGGCAAGGGTTAATTGGATATCTCCTGTACCAGGTGGCATATCAATGACTAGAACATCTAAATCAGGCCATAGCGCTTGATTAAACAGTTGCATCAATGCACCTGTAGCTTTTGCACCACGCCAAGCAACTGGCGTATTTTCTTTCCCAATTAAATGACCGATCGAAAGTACCGCCATTCCATAAGCTTCTAGTGGAACAAAATTTTCACCTTCAATTTTAGGTGTTTGTCCTGCATTCCCCAACATTGTTGGAATACTTGGACCATAAATATCAGCATCTAAAACCCCGACTTTTAAGCCTAGTTTGTGCAAAGCCAATGCGATATTTACTGTGGTGGTTGATTTACCCACACCACCTTTACCCGATGATATAAGGATGACATTTTGAATTCGAGGATGCTTCGGAATATCTCGTTGTTGTGGTGCTGCTTTTTGAATTGGCGGATTATTAGGATCTACTTGTGTGTTTGCCATTTTAGCAGAAGCATCAACAACAGGAGGAAGATTAGTGTGTTCAGCTTTTGGCTTTGAAGAGCAACTATGTCCTGCTTTTCCATGCTGATCACTAGCACAACTCGAATCATGTTGAATTTTTTGTTGAATCACATGCAGATTCAACTCTTGAATACCGCACTTCTCCAATTCATCTGCAAGATCATCATGAATTTTTTGTAAATGATCTGCTTCTTCAGGATAAGTATTAATTGTCAGTTGTAATACCCGACCTACAACATTGACTTGGGTAATACGTTCTTTTAAAACACTGGAATTTGGCAAAATATAGTTTTGCAAAACAGATTGGACTTCTTCCTCTTTCACCTCCTGTGCAGGAGAAAAAACTGATTTAAGCGAAGAAAGCCACGACATAGATTTGCTCCAAATTTGCAAATACAATAAATACTGAGACAGCTAGTTTAACTGTAAATTGACGTGAGGTTAAGTAAACTTCTATTCAGCTTTTTGAATGTCGTTATTAATCCTACTTATTTAGTTGGTTTTAATATCCAAAATAGTCCATTTAATTATTTTATCTGCTTGTTCAGAATGAACTTTTAGTTTTTATCATTTAGATTTCTATGGCAAACTCTGTGTTAATAATTCCCATACAAATACTGGATAAAAAAATAGCTATAGTCACAGTGGGTCAATAACAACTTTATATAATTTTTGACAATAATAAGATCCATCTATGGAGTTTCTATTATTTTTATCTTTAATCATTTCAAGTTTAGCTTTTGCTAGAACGTCTACAACTTCCAACTGCGTACGTACATCTTAAGCATTAAGCACAATTGGTTTCTGTAGGTGATAGTTTGACGGAAATGTCATCACGTATTGACCAATCTCCAATTTCAATGAACACTTATGAACGTACAAAAAGAAAACAACAGTGACAGTATCTAACTATACCTATGAGATTGATCATTTAAATGATAGTTTTACTGTGGTGAATAATCAGATTTATGAAATTGAGTGGATTTGTAAAAAATATTAACTACAAGGTATCACTGAACAGCGTGACGCTGTTCAGTGATTGTTCCATTTAATTTTCATCATCTTTTTTGTGCTTCAAATCATTTACAGCTTGCTCACCTTTAAGCAGTGTTTCTTTTGCTTTATGTTTGAGGTCATCTGCAACCTTTTCAGCACCTAATTTTGCTTCTTTGGCTTTTAACTTAACGTCATCAATTACTTCAGAAGCTTTGTTTTTTAAATCGTCTAAATTTGTCATGATTTTCTTCCTATTTAATTAAGTCTCACCCTAGTTATAACAACAGAAACTCCATAAAATGTAAAAAGATGCATTTCTTTAACAATTCATACACAGTTTGTATCGATGTGTTTTTTTGTTTCAAAATGAATAAAATAGCTTATTCTGATTGATTGAAAAATCCTTCAATTAAAACAAACACTGAGTCTATTTAATGCAACAAATAATGAAAGAAAAAATTATCCGAGTCTGTAATGATAAAATTGCCAAAAAGGGAGATGATGTTGGTTTATCCTTTTATGCATTCTTTGCCAATAAAAATGATGATCCTGAAACCTTAATGCAAGTGGCAGAATGGTGGATTAAAACCCATCAACTTGATCATTTTGAAAAGGCAATAAAAATTAAGAAAATGATCAAAAATGAAGATTAAGTATTCATTTTTTTAAACAATTCATCATAATGCTGCATATGGGTAAAAATTCCATCTTGTCTTCTATGTTGATCAATTTTCGGAACTAAATCCTGAAAATGGAAGGATTGAACATGGGCGTCTAAAGCAGCACGATCAATCCATTCCTCAATAAATACAAAATGCCCTCTGTTGCGTAAATCATGATATAAATCATAGGCAATACAGCCTGCTTCTTGTTTGGTTTTCTCAACTAACTCTTTATATAATGGTAAAACTAAATCAATTTTATCCACTTGGATAAAGTCTTCGGCAATCAGTTTAAGCATGGATGATTTCTTATTGATATCAAAGCTTGAACATAACATGAAATGTTAACCTATAGGCAATCATTCAATTAAACCCAATGATGCACTTGTTTTCTAAATATCTTCTGAGTATTAAATTTTTTATTTAAAATTAAGTAAACAGCATTTCCGAAGCTTAAACCTATACAAAACGGGAGCAATAACAGTAAATAAACCAAAATTAAATAACTCAATACCTCGATAAAGCTATATAGAGCACCATCTAAACATAAAACTAAGAATAAAAAACTTAGCATCATGATAAAGATCAAAGTTATAGATTTTATAATTTGTGTTGTTTCGATGATTTTTTGAGGTGCTTTAAATACTTTAAAAATAACTGTGTAGCTAAAACACCCGACCAGCAGAAAAAACGGGGTGAGATAAAACACGACTTGAATACCCTGTGTTGGGCTTCGTTCTGAAGCCGAAATAAATAAATCACCTTGATAAAAATATAGAAAAAAACAAAATGGCACAACTAAACTGAGAACAGCCGCCAAACTGGCAATTGCTGAGGCAACAAATACATACCAAGACCGCATGATTTTCTCCTTCTTCGATCTTGGTGTTAGTTTCTAAAATTAAAATGTAGCGTGTTTGATTAGGATGTGAAGTTTAGGTGAAGAATCATCACGATTCGAACTTTATGATCGGACATTTCCCATAAAACTGACTGCCGCAAACAGCCAAATAAACAATACGAAACTGCGCTCCTGATTAAAATGATTCAAATCTGTACCATGTAGAATGTTATGCCGGGTCATGCTTACCGTTGAGCTGCTATCCATCTTATAAGCAGCCAACTCTAAAAAATAATGATTCAATTCATTGGCAATTTTAGCTTTATGCCACAAACTTTTAATCTCATGACCTTTTAACCCAGGAACGATTTTATAGACATCAATAAACTTGGTGTCCTGTTGTTTTAAATAACCATTTTGAACTAAAACAGCTGTTAACAAACCTTCCAATTGGGCATAAAGCAATGGAATACATCCCGCATACAACTCTAATTGATAGAGTTTAAAGCTTTGTTCTAACACAGCTTGATATTGTGGCTTCTGCTCGCCCAACGCTAATTGATCAAAAGCTTTAAACATTTCAGACTGAAAAAACTCACTGTTGATCACATCTAAAAGATTAAACTGAGTAATATCTTTAGCTTCATGTATCAATTGCCAAAAATACAATAGATTAAGAGCGTCATTGGCAATTTTAGTCCCAACAGGCTGATTCAACTGATTGGCTAAAACTTCAAAATAAGCCTCCTCCTGAGCAAACCCATTGAGTGTTTCAATAAGATACTGATGTTCATTTTCTGAAATATCTTCAAAATAGCGTTCAGCTTGTTTCAGAATATTTTTTTCAATTAGATTTTTACTATTTTGATTTTGTGGAATACGGATTACAGGCTGGTCATCATCAAAATATTCATCATCAATCATAGATTTATTGCTCTTGGGAAATACACGAATACACCATTCTATAATAATGAATTGGCAGTTATAAGAATAAGCATAAAAATCTACATTTGAAAAGAATTCACCTATTCTGTTGTGCATCTTCATAGCAATTACGCTAAAATCAATGCCCTTGCATTAACTTTGAGAAAGAGAGTTATATCCGTGCGAAATATTTTAGTCACTAACGCCCTTCCATACGCAAATGGTCCTATTCATATGGGTCACCTACTCGGCTACATCCAAGCAGATATCTGGGTTCGTGCCATGCGTGCAATGGGTCATGAAGTGACTTATGTCTGCGCGGATGATGCGCACGGTACAGCAATCATGCTCCGTGCAGAAGCAAATGGGATTAGTCCAGAAGTACAAATTGCCAATGTGCAAAAAGAGCATATCCGTGATTTTGATGGCTTTGGGGTACATTTCGATCACTATGATTCAACCAATAGCGATGAAAATAAAGCACGCTCGGAAGAAATCTATATTAAAAACCGTGAGGCAGGCAATATTGCGATTCGTCCTGTTACTCAGTTGTTTGATCCTGAAAAAAGCATGTTCTTGTCAGACCGTTTCATTAAAGGGACTTGCCCAAAATGTAAATCAGAAGATCAGTATGGCGACTCTTGCGAAGTGTGTGGTACGACCTATAATGCGACAGAGCTATTAAATCCACGCTCAACATTAAGTGGTGCCACACCTGTTGAAAAATCATCAGATCATTATTTCTTTAAACTTCCAAACTTTGCTGAATACTTGCAAAAATGGACGCGTGATGAAGGTCGTTTACCTGTTTCGATCGCCAATAAGTTAGATGAATGGTTTGAAAATGGTCTAAACGATTGGGATATCTCTCGTGATGCACCTTATTTCGGCTTTGAAATTCCAGATGCACCTAATAAATATTTCTATGTTTGGGTTGATGCCCCGATTGGCTATATGTCAAGTTTTGAAAATTACATCAAAACGAAACGCCCAGAATTAAGCTTTGACGACTACTGGAAAAAAGATTCTAAAAATGAGGTGTATCACTTCATTGGTAAAGACATTGTATATTTCCATGCATTGTTCTGGCCTGCGATGTTAGAAGGTGCAAATTACCGCACCCCTACAGGTTTATTTGTAAATGGTTTCTTGACTGTAAATGGTCAAAAAATGTCAAAATCGCGTGGCACATTTATTAAAGCTGAAACCTATTTACAGCACTTAAATCCTGAATATTTACGTTATTACTTTGCATCAAAACTCTCTGATAAAGTTGAAGATTCTGATTTAAATCTTGATGACTTTGTACAAAAAGTAAATTCAGATTTAGTAGGAAAAGTTGTGAATATTGCCAGTCGTTGTGCAAAATTCATTAACAGCAATTTTAACAATCGCTTGTCTGCAACATGTGCTGAACCTGAACTGGTTCAAAGCTTTATTGATGCGGGTGACTCGATTGCTCAATCTTATGAAGCTCGTGAGTTTTCAACCGCTATACGTGAAATCATGGCACTTGCTGATCGTGCAAATCAGTATATTGATGAGAAAAAACCATGGGCTTTGGCGAAACAAGAAGGTCAGGAACAACAAGTTCATGATGTCTGTTCTGTTGGAATCAACCTATTCCGTCAATTGGCTGTTTACTTGGCACCAGTACTTCCAACTTTGGCAACACAAGTTCAAGACTTCTTAAAACTTGAAAGTTTTGATTTTGCTTCAGGAAAAACGGTTTTAGTTGCGCATGAAATTGCTCAATTCCAGCCATTGATGCAACGTGTTGATCCAAAAGCAGTTGCTGCAATGGTTGATGCATCAAAAGAATCTTTAGCTGCGGTAACACCAGCGAAAGCAGAAAAGAAAACTGAAAAAACCAAAGAGAAAAAGTCTGAAGCCAAAGTGGATGAAGCAGAAATCATTACGATTGATGACTTTATCAAAGTTGACTTGCGTGTTGCTGAAGTCTTAGAAGCAGCAACAGTAGAAGGTTCTGATAAGTTGCTTCAATTGACTCTAAATGTCGGTGAAGCTGAACCACGTAATGTATTCAGTGGGATCCGTGAGTTCTACAAACCTGAAGACTTAACTGGCAAATTGGTGGTTATGGTTGCAAACCTTGCTCCGCGTAAAATGCGTTTTGGTATTTCAAATGGTATGGTGCTTGCTGCTGGAAATGGTGATGGTGTTTGGGTGATTTCACCTGAATCTGGTGCAAAACCAGGTGATAAAGTTTCTTAATTATTGATTGTCTCATCCTAGACGATTATAAATCACTAAAAGGCTTCTTCGGAAGTCTTTTTTTATACTAATGTTTTACTATACTATCATTATAAAAATGAAAAAAGGGGCTAGCCTCAATATGGATATGTCAAAAAATAACAAAAGAAAAATATCTGCATTTATCCTCTGTGGTCCATTCATCGGTACATTTATTATAGCAATCACATTTCACAGCGAAATTATTTTTTATAATCCAATGCGGTTTTTAAAAGGACTCATTACACCATCTATTATATTTCCAATGATCGCTGCATTCATCTTGATTACTCCATTTGGTTATCTCCTAGGGTGCATTCCAGCTATCATTACCAATCTCTTATTTAAACACTTTTTTTCAAGTAAATTAGCCTTACTCTTGGCGTTATAGTTTAATCTATGGGTGTCTTTTAGGCTTTATGCTAGCTCCTTTTATTCTTATCATCGCTATAGTTACGCCTTCCCCTTTATTTACTTTTCTTTACCTCCAGTTTGTCCTTATACTACCAACAACGCTGATTTGTACTTTTATTGAATGGATAAGAGCCAGAAATCGTCAGAATATAAACGAATGACCTCACATAGCTGATTCGATCATTGTGCATATTAATAAAAAATTCGCTTACAAAAGTAGATTTTTTTTCATATATAAAAAGCGCCGTGATGAACCAATCCATGTTAAAAAATAATTCGTTAAATTAATTTTGATCAAATCCAATGAAAAAAACTGCCCTATCATTATCAGTCCTTTTATTCAGCTTATTCCCTCTTACATCACAAGCAGAAGTCACCAAAACATTGCCGATCATTGAACAACAAGCGCAAGTAGCAGGGTTTTACCAACATCAGCTGGGCAATACACAAATTACCGCCTTGCTAGATGGCACCAACTTTATGTCTCCCACACTATTTAAAGATATTTCACAGGACAAGGTTCAAGAAATTTTAAAGAAATATCATGCAGATCAAGCCAAAGGTGTACAAACATCGGTGAATGCATTTTTAGTTAACACAGGTAAATCACTGGTTTTGGTGGATAGTGGTACTGCAGATTGTTTCGGTGCGCATCTAGGCTCTGTATTAAAAAATCTCAAAGCTTCAGGTCATCAACCTGAACAAGTCAATACGATTTTACTGACACATTTACATCCTGATCATTCCTGTGGTGTCAGTAAAAATGGCATAGCAAACTACCCAAATGCCACTATCTATGTCTCTGAAGATGAAGAAAATTATTGGTTGAATTCGAAACAGGCTGAAAAAATAGCACAAGATAAACGTGCCAATTACTTAGCAACTGTAGAAAAGATCAAAGCCGCCCTTACACCCTATCAAGCTAAAAAGCAGTTTAAAACATTTAAACTGGGTGACAACATCAATGGATTTGAAGTGATCAACACAGCAGGTCATACCCCGGGACATTTTAGTTACAAACTAAAAACAACGGGTGAAGATATTGTTTTTATTGGGGATATTGTCCACTCTCATACAGTACAATTCGATAAACCTGAAACAGCAATAGAATATGATATTGACCCGAAAACAGCTGTTCAAACCCGATTAAAGCAGTTTGCTGATTATGCAAAACGTGGACAAACCATCGCAGCACCCCATTTGCCTTTCCCAGGCATTGGACATATTTACTCAGCAGATGGGAAGAGCTATCAATGGATTCCTGTTCATTTTAAAGATTAATGATTTTATTGTTTAAGTAGAATCTTTTTAATGATCTTTAAAAGCTCCTGCTAAGGCTAGAGCTTTTATTTTGCTTCTTAATTTCTTATCTTTTTCTTTCATCTTGGCATAAAAAAACACCCCGTTCTCGTTAGAGACCGGGGTGTTTTAGATTTAAAAGCTGGCGATGACTTACTCTCACATGGGTAACCCCACACTACCATCAGCGCTAAGAGGTTTCACTTCTGAGTTCGG
>Ga0207655_1000526_pt1 | contig 48861 bp, 47 predicted proteins | sample KBSM44metaG_FD_184398 | JGI IMG/M metagenome (GOLD analysis project Ga0207655, IMG submission 184398) | Miscanthus rhizosphere microbial communities from Kellogg Biological Station, Michigan, USA - KBS M4-4 metaG (SPAdes) (version 2) | ecosystem: Host-associated > Plants > Roots > Rhizosphere >...
GGGTGCCCGCGGCTCATGCTGTAGTGATAGCTGTCGGCTCTGACGGCGTCGGTGAAGTGCACCACGACGCCGGGGTGTTCCCGCATCAGGCGCTTCACCCGCTCGGCCACTCGCTCGGTCATCAGGTCTTTCTGAATCGGACCGCAACAGTATCAGCCCGCTGGGGGATGATGCGGTCGTTGACGGGGGTGCCGATTTGCCGTATGCGGGGTCGCGCACCGTAGCATCGTGAGGTGCTGGGGGCGACAGATCCGATTCCGTTTCGGCCGCGGCGTATCGTCGTGGCAGGGGTCTCCGGTGTCGGAAAGACGACGCTCGCCCGTCGCATTTCCGAGGTCGCGGACGTTCCGCACACGGAGATCGACGGCCTCTTCCACGGGCCGGGCTGGACCCCCCGTGCGGACTTCGTCGAAGACGTGGCGCGGCTCGTCGCCCAGGATGCGTGGGTCACCGAGTGGCAGTACAAGCCCGCGCGTCCGTTGCTCACCGCCCGAGCAGATCTGCTGGTGTGGCTCGAACTGCCGTTTTGGACCACGACCTTCCCGCGCGTGGTGCGCCGCACGGTGCGTCGACGCGTTCGGCGCGAGTCGCTGTGGAACGGCAACATCGAGCCGCCGTTGCGGACCATCTTCACCGACCCGGAGCACATCATTCGATGTTCCGTGTCGACGCGGCACAAGTATCGCGAGCGCCTCCCTCGCGTGGAGGCCGAGTGGCCCGCGCTCACGGTCGTGCGCTTGAGGTCGCGCCGAGACGTGGAGCGGTGGGTGAGCGGTCCGCTTGCGCGGGCTGTCGTGGCGGGGTGAGTTCCGTAGCGGCCTTCCCAGACGGTGAAGGTCACATCGGCGGAATGCTCGTCGACGCGGGTGACCTGAACGGCGAGGGATCGGCCGGAGGAGCGTTGGGGAGGCGTGGCAACTGGAGTTGGAGCGTTCCTCCCACCTTCCAACCGATTCGGCTGCGGAGTTGGACCGGCGGTTCGGCAACAGTCAGGCCCCGTCGATCAGCTGCTCGCGCAGAGTCGACTCGACGACGAGCTCGCTCATTCCGCTGAGATCGTCAGGTACACCGTGTGCGACAGCCGTTCGAGCAGCTCGGGCCAGTCGTAGGCATCGTGCGGGCTCGCCGTCGCGGTCACACCCAGCCCGAGATAGCGCACGCACAGGCTGTAGAAGATCTCGAACGCCCAGTGCGCTTGCTCCGTCGACACCTCGATGCGGTGTTCTTCGGCGGAGGAGAGGACGGCGCGGAGAAAGACCCTCCGCCCGGCATCGCCTGAGCGCCGGCCCCGCTCTCGGACGTCTACATCCTCCACTCCCAGGAGGAAGAAGGGCGAGAGCAGGTCGCGATTCTCGTGCAGGATCTCGGCGTAGGCGATCACGACCTGGGCGGTCGCGCGTTCGAAGGTCGCGGCCCCCGCGCCGGCCGAGCCGACCCGCTCCTCGGTCTCGGCGTCGAGACGGTCGAACTCCTGGTTCTGGACGACCCGCAGGAGTTCCGCCTTTCCGGACACCCGGCCGTAGATCGACCCGATGGACACCTCGGCCCTCGCGCTGACCTCCGCGAGGGAGAACTGGCCCGTCCCGCGCTCGTGGAGGAGCTGGAGCACCGCGGCGCGCACCTTCGCGAAGGAGTCCCGGCTGCGCTGCTGCTTGGGCTCCGACACGCCGCTCACCGTAGGTCGTGCACCCATCGCTCCCGCCCTCGATCGCCCCGCCCTCGCCCTCGCCGTCAGCCCGTCAGCTCCACGAGGACGACGGACTGAGGTGCCAGAGCGATGTCTAGCTGGAGGCTACCCTCCTCGGACACCGACACCGCACGGGGGCCTTCGGTCGCCCGCGTCATCGACGTGATCGCGACGTTCACCTCGCGCTTCGCCCAGGGAAGGGCGCGCAGCTCGATGCGGACCGACTCCACGCCGGCCGATGCGAGGTCACTTCGCTGCGGCGGCAGGGTCAGTCCCAGCTCGATCCGCTGCTCGCCGATGGGGATGCGGAACGTGAAGCGGTCCTCCTCGCGCTCGGTGAGGGCGCTGTCGGGGGCGACGTAGTTCGCCACCAGCACCCGCACGCGGTCCCCGTCGCGGCTTGCGGCGCAGGCCAGGCCCGATTCGTCGCCGCCCGAGACGGCGAGGCGTCGTCCCGTGAGCGCTCGCCCCGCCAGGACGAGCGCGCGGGAACGCTCATCCGGGTTCCCGTCCACGTCGCCGACGCCGCCAGGATCGACGAAGCCGTAGTGCGGGTCGCGGCCGCTGTCGGCGCGGAAGAAGAACGCGTGATCGATCAACGTGTCCTGCAGATAGATCGCCGTCGCGGCCTGGAACGCGCCCTTCTCCGCGGCCGGCGCAGAGCTGCTGGGAACCGCGAGGTAGTTCCAGTAGCTGAGCGTCAGCTCGGTGTCGGTGAACCCGTGGCGATCGAGCAGCGCCCGGAGCTCGCGGGACACGTAGCGGTAGTCGAGCGGGTCGCGGCTGCCATCGGTGAACCAGAGGAACGAGAAGAAGTCGAGGGGAAGGTCGTTCTCACGCACGAACGTGAGGAAGCCCTCGCGGTAGGGCGCGTCGGCCTCGAGGGGGAAGGCGGTCGCCGGACCGCCGACGGTCAGCGAGGCGTCGACGCGGCGCACGGCCTCGCAGAACGCGCGGTACATCGCGCAGAACTCGTCGGGCCGTCCCGCGAAGTGCAGCGGCCCGAAGTCGGGCTGGTCGCCGAACTCGTAGATGCGGAGGGGCTTCGCGGGCCCTCCCGCCCACCCCTGGGAGTAGTGGCGGACGATGTGTTCCACGACCTGCCCGTACACCTCGAGATCCTGTGCCGGGAGCTTGTTGGAGGGGATGGAGCTGGCCACCGTGAACATGACCTCGGCGCCGATGGCGTGCACCGCCTCCACCCACTGGTCGGTCGCAGCGAAGTTGTAGCTCGTGGGATCGTCGACGTCGGCGCTCCAGTCGGGGAAGAGGCTCGTGGGGTTGTCGCGCGTGTCGAGGCGAGAGACCCAGTCGAACGAGCGCACGACCGTCACGCCGGCTTCGCGCCACAGGGGCGTCATGTCGGGGAACTGCGGGTATCCCTTGACGGGACCGGGCACGCCTCCGACCCCATTCAGCGGCCGGAAGGTGCTCTCGTCGTCGGCGTCGACCACGAGGGTGCGGGTGCGGGTGCGGGATGCCGCGGTGGCGGCGGGGGAAGTGTGCGACACGTGCGTCTCCTCGGGGGTTCAGTACGGCATCCGCAGGAGGCGGTTCGCGTACTCGTTGGCGATCGGCTCGTCGTGGCGGAGGTGGTCGATGCGCGCGCGGTAGGCCTCGTCGGTGACGGAGTCGAACTCTTCGAGCATCGACTCGATCGAGCGGTCGTGTACGGCGCGCACGCGCGGGAGGCGGCGCTTCATGAATTCGAGCTGGGCGTCGAGCAGCGATGCGTTCCGCGCGAGCTCCTGAGCGAGGACGACGCCGTCCTCGATGCTCATCGCCGCCCCCGACCCGAGATAGGGGGTCATCGTGTGGGCGGCGTCGCCCATGATCATCACGCGGCCACGGAACCAGGGGTACGGCACCCACACGGTCGAGTAGGGCGTGTAGGCGACGTTCTCGGCGTGGCGGACGTCGTCGAGGGCGTCCGCGAGGAACGTCGCCCCGCGGGTGAGCGCGAGGGCGCGGTCGTGCATGATCTCGGCCATCTTGCTCGCGTCGTACCGGGGGCGCGCCTCTTCGGCCACGGTGAGCACCATGTACATGCTGTCTTCCGACAGCGGCGTGAGCATGATCTTGCCCCCGTAGCCTTGGCAGATGATGGGCTGCATGATCTTGCGGCGGTTGGGCAGTCCCACGCGCCACGCCACCCCGCCGACCGGGCGGGGATCGTACTTCTCGCCGAAGTAGTCGCGGCGGATCTGGGAGTGGAGACCGTCGAAGCCCAGCACGAGGTCATAGTCGACCCGCTCGCCGTCGCTGAAGGTGACCGTGGCCGTGTCGTCGTCCTGGGCGATGTCGGCGACGGTCGTGCTCATCCGGAAGGTGCAGCCGTTGTCGAGGGCGTGCTGCGCGGCGAGTTCGAGGAAGGCGATCCGCGACATCGTGACACAACCGGGAAGCCCCTCGTCCCGGGTCCCGTAGCTCATGGTGCTGAGGAGGTTGCCCTCGGCGTCGTAGTTGTCGATGCCCGGAGCAGGGTGCCCGATCTCAAGGCACTTCTCCAGCAGGCCGATGTCACGCACCGCGCGCAGACCGTTGATGCGGAGACCGAAGCCTACGCCAGCCACGCTGATCTCGGGCTTGTCGTCGATGACGTCGACGTTGACGCCGATCTGCGCGAGGGCAGAAGCTGCGCTGAGGCCACCGATGCCGGCGCCGACGACGAGGATCTTCATTGGTTGTGCCACGGGATGCTCCTCTTCGAGCGTCGGCGGGGTGTCGGGATGGTGCACGCAACGAGCGGGCGGTCCAAAACCAGAACAAGGGTTCGGATTTGGACCGTATCGCGGGGCGAGCACCGCGGCAAGCGCTCTGCGGCTTCGGCGCGTGCACCTCGTGAATGCGCACCATCACCACCCCTTATGTCGAATTGCAACGGAAGTCGGGTAGCGTCGGAGGCACCCCACCAAAGAAGGAGCGACGATGCTTCTCGAGAGAGACCTCATCCAGTCGGTCGGATTCCGAAACGTCCGCGAGGGCGACGAGATCACGGGATTCCAGTTCCGCGTCCGTATGCCCTCGTACCGCGGGATGGCCGCGTCGCTCATCGACGGGATCGGCGTGCGCATACCCGGTCTCGTCGACGTCGAGCCTGACGTTCCGCTGTGGACGCTGCAGGGGCAGCAGTACTCACTCGCCCAGTTGTGGGACGGCGACGGCGTACGCTGGCCGCTCGAGGACGCGGCGGTCATCTTCGTGCCCCTCCCCGGTGGCCTCCCCGACGGTGTGCATGAGTTGTCGATCGAGCTGCGGCTGCGGATGTCGTACATCCCCCAGGAGCACCAGCCGAGCACCTACCGCGTCACGAAGCATGTCACGCTCGCGCCCGAGGCATCCGGTGCTCCCTTCCAGTACGGCGTCTCGCTCTACAGCTACATGTCCGACTTCGGCACCGTGATGGATCTCGAAACCGCCATGGCCACGATCGCCGACCTCGGGGCGACGGGGCTAGAGATCCTCGGCGAGGCGCACGTGCCGAACTACCCGGACCCCTCCGAGGCGTGGGTGGAGAAGTGGTTCGCACTGCTTTCGACCTACGGCCTCGAGCCGACCAACTACGGCTCGTGGATCGACACGCGCTTGCACTCGAGCGGCCCGAACGGCCGCGATATGACGGTCGAGGAGGGCGCTGCCGCACTGCAGCGCGACCTGCGTCTCGCAAAGCGCCTCGGTTTCCGCTTCGTGCGGCCGAAGATCGGCGTCGTCTCGGGCGACCTCATCCCGCATCCGATCTGGACGAAGGTCGTCGAAGCCTCGCTGCCGCTGGCCGAAGAGCTCGACGTCATCATCTGCCCGGAGATCCACTCCCCGACGCCGATCAAGCACGAGGTCGTCGATGACTACATCGCCCTCATCCGCCGCACCGGCACGAAGCACTTCGGGCTTCTGCTCGATACCGGCATCTTCCAGGATCGCCCGATTCCGCTCAAACCCGGCGAGCTGCCCGGCCAGCGCCCCGCTTTCCTCGACGGCATCCACGTCGACCCCGCCGACGTCTTCGACGTGATCGACAACGTCGTGTTCATCCAGGCGAAGTTCCACGACATCGACGCGAACTTGCACGACCAGCAGATCCCGTGGGAACCGGTGCTGAAGGCACTCAAGGACGCGGGATACACCGGCTATCTCTCGAGTGAGTACGAGGGCGAGCGTGAGCCCTGGCGCTCGATCGAGCAGGTGCGGCGTCAGCACTCGCTGATACGGCAGATCGCCGACCGGCTCTGACCGGGCGCCCTGCGCGCGGCGACGGTCGGAACGAACGAGGAAGGACGGCATGGACCGCCGGATGGAAGAAGTGCTGCGGGCGAGCGTCCGCGGAGCGGTCGACATCGAGACGAGCGACAGCGGAATCACCCCGCTGCGGCTTCCGCTTCGCGTGCGACCCCAGATGGACTCCGAGTGGGTGCGGATCGCCTCGGAGCAGGCTTCCGGCGTGCGTCTGGAGTTTCGGACGGCGGCGACCTGGATCGAGCTGACCGTCCAGACGACCGGCCTGTACCTCCCCTGGGTTCCGGAGCACGTGCACTGGGCGGTGTTCGCGCTGGTCGTCGACGGGCGACCGGTCGGCACCGCTCGCGTGACCGGTGGATCGGAGCTCCACCTGGCCGACCCGGGCGGCCCCCGTTTCGTGGCGGGCGAGCCCTCCGTCGTGCGTATGGAGCTCGAGGGCGACGGTGTCACGGAGCGTCGGGTCGAGGTGTGGCTTCCGCAGACCGAGACGGTCGAGCTGCGCGATGTGCGCGCCGATAGGCCCGTCTTGCCGGCGGAGCCGCTCGCGCTGCCGCGCTGGTGGCACCACGGCAGCTCCATCAGTCACTGCATCGAGGCCGAGACGCCACTCGGTGTCTGGCCGGTGGACGCTGCCCGCCGCCTCGACATCGATGTGACCAATCTGGGCTTCGCCGCGAACGCCCACCTCGACCCGTTCACCGCCCGCGCGATGAGGGATTCCGGTGCCGACCTGCTCAGCCTGAAGATCGGGATCAACATCATCGGCGGCGACACGATGAAGCGGCGTACGTTCATACCCGCCCTGCACGGCTTCCTCGACACCCTGCGCGAAGGCGCCCCGACCACGCCGATCCTGGTCATCTCGCCGATCATCTGCCCGATGCACGAGGACACCCCCGGCCCCACCGTCACCGACCCCGTCACAGGGGAGCGCAGAGGGACGCCGAGCACGACCCCGGACTTCTTCGAGCCGCCTCTGACGTTGCGCGTCGTGCGCGACATCCTGCGCGACGTGGTGGCAGCCCGCGCCGCCACCGATGACGCGCTGTGGTACCTCGACGGGCTCGACCTCTTCGGCCTGGACGACCTCGACGAACTGCCCGACGGCCTCCACCCGAGCCCGGCCGGATATCTGCGGATGGCCGAGAACTTCGCCTCTTCCCCCGTCGTCGCGTCGTGGATCGCGGCGAGCCGGGGTCGGATGGTCGACCGAACCTAGGAGACACCTCATGCCCAACGGACTCATTCACGACGACAGCCTGCGTACGCACCCCGACGGGCTCGCGCTGCGCCTCACGATCCCTTGGTACCGCAGCCTCTGGCTCTCATCGGTCACCTCCCTCGACCTCGCCGTCGACGGCGAGCGGGTGGATGCCGGCGACCTCCGCGTCGAGTTCGGCGACACCTCGTATCGTCTCGACGAACTGCCGGAGCAGAGCGAGCGGCTGTGGTTCCTGCAGGAGCACCCGTTGCTGATTGCCCGACGCTCCGAGCCGGTGGCGCTCGGCGAGACCCACGACGTCGTGCTGCACGGCGAGCTGCGCCTGCCCTACATGCAGATCGCGCCCGGCAAGGACGGTGGCCCCGGGAACTACGTGCCCAATGTCGTGCACGACGTGAAGACCCTCATGGTCGTCGATGCGGATGACGAGCCTCCGGCGCTCGTGTCCGAGGTGGCCCCCGCGCTGCCCGCGGCCGACGACGATCCGTTCCAGCTCGGTCTGACCCTCTACTCGGCGAGCGCCGAGTTCCGCGCGGGTTGGTTCGACTTCGACGGGCTTCTCGACCGGGTCGCCGAGCTGGGTATCGGACCAGGTATCGAGATCGTGGCATCCCAAGTCGTGCCGACCTACCCCGTGGTTTCGGACGCCTTCGTCGAGACGTGGCGCGACGCATTCGACCGGCACGGGTTCGTCGCGAGCTCGTTCGGGGCGAACCTCGACATGGGTCGCCGCCGCGACCGCGATATGAACGCCGACGAGGAGTTCGCGTTCTCGAAGCTCATGTTCGAGGGGGCGAAGAAGCTGGGCTTCCCGCTCGTGCGCATCCAGAGCGCCAAGCCGGAGCTGCTGCGCCGCCTGCTGCCGGTCGCCGAGGACCTCGAGCTGAAGCTCGCATACGAGATCCACGCCCCGATGGGGCCGAATTCCGAGCCGATCATGCGTGTGCGCGAGACCTACGCCGAGCTCGATTCGCCGCTGCTCGGCTTCGTGGCCGACTTCTCCTCGACCATGCACGCGATGTCGCCCACCCTCCTGCGCGCCGTGCGCCGCGCGGGGCTCGACGACGAGGCGGTCGTGCAGCTGCAGGAGATCTGGGCGACGGATGCCACGATGCCGGCGCGTCAGCAGGAGTTCATCGCATACCTGCGCGGGCGCGACTTCGACCCCGGTCGCCTCGGCGCCTTCGCGCACCTCGCGTTCAACATGCACGGCCACGTCGACCCACGCGAATGGGCCGACATCATGCCGCAGATCCTGCACGTGCACGCGAAGTTCTACGACATCGACGACGGGGGCCAGGAGCCCGCGATCGACTACCCCGAGCTCGTGCGTGTGTTCGTCGAGGGCGGGTACCGCGGCTTCTGGTCGAGCGAGTGGGAGGGCCATGCCTTCGCCGAGCTCGGCGAGGTCGATCCGCTGCTGCTCGTGCGGCGCCAGCACGACCTCATTCGCGCCTCGATGCGAGCGGTGGCGGCGGGGGCATGACCGACCTGCGCGCGCTGCCGTTGGCGGGGCCAGGTCAGCGCGGGGCGTGACCGGCGGCGACCACGCGTCCCGCCTCGGCGAAGAGGCCGCGCATCCACTCGTGCTCGGGATCGCGGTTGTGCGAGGGATGCCACCACAGCGCGCTCACGATCGGTGTCGCAGCGAACGGCAGGCGGACGACGCGGATGCCACCGATGCGCAGCAGGTGTGGGGCAAGCGCCGACTGCACGAGACCCACACGACGCGTGCCGCTGACGAAGTGCCCCACCGACAGGAAGCTCTCGAGCACGACCTCGATGTGCGGTTCGACGCCGAGCTGCTGGATCTGGCGCGCGGCCGAGGTGAAGGCCGACCGTGACTGGAAGGTGAGCACCCAGGGCATGTCGGCGAGGTTCCTCATCGTGAGGGATTCGCCGACCTCGTCGTTGTCGTCGGCGACGACGGCCAGCCAGTCGTCCCGCCAGAGGTCGATGTACGGCAGCTCCGAGACGGGTCCGTGGGGGATCACCATGGCGTCCGCAGAGCGCAGGCGGTTCGCCGCGTCTTCGACGATGCCGGGATTGTGCAGCATGTAGCGAAAGCGGACCCCGGGCGCCTGCTCGGCGGCGAGCTGCGAGACGACGGTGCCGACGGTGACGAAGCCGTAGTCAGAACCGTAGATCGAGAACTCGCGTGTCGACTCCGCGGGCGACCATGACGCTTGGCTCTCGAACACGCGGCGGGCGGCCTCGAGGGCGGTGCTCGTGTGATCGGTCAGGCGAACCGCAAACGGTGTGAGCTCGTACGTGTTCCCTCTGCGGGCGAGGATCTGGTCGTTGAAGTGCGTGCGCAGCCGCGCGAGCGAGGCGCTGAGGGCGGGCTGGCTCAGGTGGAGCCGCTCCGCCGCCCGGGTGACGCTGCGCTCGGTGAGCAGGGCGTCCAGCGCGACAAGGAGGTTGAGGTCGAGGCGCGAGAGAGTTGCATGATCGGTCACCACGTCGTGATCCTTCATTGGGGAAGCTGTTGCTCCAATGTATCAACCACGTCTATGTCCCGGCTAGGACGTATATGCGTGAGCGATGCCGAAGCCACCCGACGCGCCTTATGCACCGCATCGCGAAGACTTATGTGCTTTTTCGGCACATCGCACGGATACTGAGTCTCACAGCACAGGCGCTCCCACCGAAGGGCTCGCCGACAACGTCGTCAGAAAGGCTGGCCATGACTCAGCAACGCCGCGTCACGCGGATCGCAGGTCTTCTCGTTCTTCCCGTCACTGCCGCGCTCGCTCTCGCCGGGTGCTCGAGCACCGGCTCGGGCGACGCCTCGGGCGGCGGATCGAACTCCTTCTCGCTCACGTACGCCACTTCCAACAACATCGAGAGCCCCTTCGAGGCGCTCGCCAAGAAGTACATGACGGCGAACCCCGACGTCACCATCACGCTGAATCCGCAGCCGAACGACACCTATGGAGACACTCTCCGCACGCAGCTGCAGGCGGGGAACGCCTCCGACGTCATCGAGACCGAGGCGGGCAGCGGACAGACCCGCAGCGTCCTCCCGCTGGCCAAAGCCAAGTTCCTCGAGCCGCTGGGCGACGCGGTAAAGGCAATGATCCCGTCCGGCAGTGAGAGTCTCGTGACGCTCGACGGCACCGTGTACGGTGCACCCCTGGGTATCTCCTACGCCGGCCTCATCTACAACGAGGCGGCCGCCAGTGCCGCCGGGATCACCTCGTTTGCGAAGACGGAGAACGAACTGCTCAGCCAGTGCGCGCAGGCGACCTCGGCGGGCAAGACGCTGTTCGTCCTCGCTGGAGCGACCGTGCCGAACGCCGGTATCACGGCTTCGATCATCGCGGCAACGCGGGTGTACGCCGAGACGCCGGACTGGAACCAACAGCGCCTCGACGGCAAGGTGACCTTCGCTGCGAGCCCGGGATGGAAGAACACACTCGAGACCGTCAAGAAGTTGTACGACGCAGGCTGTTTCCAGGCCGGGGCGGAAGGCGCGGGCTTCGACGCCATCACGAACGGGCTGACGTCGGGCACGAACATCAGCTTCTTCGGGCCCGTCTCCAACGCCTCGCAGCTGCAGTCGGCGGCTCCCGAGCAGAAGTTCGTCGCTCAAGCATTCCCGCCCGCCACGAGCAGCGACAAGGCGTTCGGTGTCGCCAGCCCCACCTACTCGCTCTCGATCAATGCCGCCTCGCCCAACAAGGACGCCGCGAACAAGTTCCTCGCCTGGGTGGCCGAGCCTGAGCAGGCGGGTCTGTTCGCCGAGGTCTCGGGGCTTCTTCCCACGACCGGTCTGTCGACGATGGATCTGTCCACCACGATCTACGCCGCCGTCGCCGACCAGATCAAGAACGGCGACTTCACCCCGCTGGCCAACTCCGACTGGCCGAACGCCTCGGTCTACGACGCCCTCGCCACGGGCGTGCAGGGTCTGCTGACGGGGCAGAGCACCGTCGAATCGGTCCTCGCTTCGATGGACACCGCCTGGGATCAGTGAGTCCCCGCCGGCCGGCGCCCGCAGGCGCCGGCCGGCGCATCCCCCCGCGACCACGTAGTAGAGGATGACATGACTGCGACACTGCCCTCCGAGACCGAAGCGGTCATCGTTCCGCGGCGCGGCGGACGCCGCGTGCGGCCGCCGCGCCGGCCCGGCCTGCTCAAGTTCGGCTACTGGTGGTGGGCGTTGCCCGGCATCCTCATGGTGCTCGCCATCCACTACGTCGCCACCACCGTCGGCGGATTCTTCGCCTTCACGAACTGGACCGGCATCGGCGAGTTCGACTTCGTCGGCTTCGACAACTTCCGCAAGATCTTGGCCGATCCGACGAAGATCGCGGCCCTGGGCAACACGCTCTTCCTCGCCTTCGGCTCCGTCATCCTGTCAAACGTGGCCGGACTCGGCATCGCGATCGGTCTGAACCGGGTAATGAAGACCCGGTACATCCTGCGGACGCTCTTCTTCATGCCGGTGGTGTTGAGCCCGCTGGCGACCTCGTACATCTGGAAGTTCATCTTCCAGTTCGACGGCCCCGTGAACATCCTGCTTCGCTCAGTCGGCCTCGGGGAGCTCGCCCGGCCGTGGCTGGCCGATCCCACGTGGGCCATCTGGACCGTGTTGATCGTCGTCGTCTGGCAGAACACCGGCTTCGCGATGGTCATCTACATGGCCGGACTCGCCTCGGTCCCCGTCGAGATCGAAGAGGCAGCGGCCATCGACGGAGCGAACCTGTGGCAGCGCTTCTGGCACATCACGCTCCCCTCGATCCGGCCCGCCATCGCCATCGCCACGACACTCGGTCTCGTCAACGGTCTGCGTATCTTCGACCAGATCATGGCTCTCACCGGCGGTGGGCCCGCCAACGCCACCGCCACGCTGGCGACCGAGATGTACAAGCAGGCCTTCTCGCTCGGCAACTTCGGCTACGGCGCCGCGCTCGCCGTCTTGCTCACCGTCATCATCCTGTTCTTCGCCGTCGTGCAGCAGCGCGTCGGCCGGGGCCGCAACGCGGAGGACTGACCCATGTTCCGGTACACCAAGCTGTCGGCCGTCCGCGAAGTCGGATTCTGGATCGCCGCACTGCTCTACCTCGCGCCGTTCTACTTCCTCATCTCGATGTCTCTGAAGGGTGACCAAGAGGTCGTCTCTTCGTCCCCGTTGGCGCTGCCGACCGCACCCTCCCTCGACAACTTCGCCACGGTGCTGACCGCGACGGGCAACTCCAATGTCATCGTGGGCCTCGTCAACAGCGTGATCATCACCGCGGGCAGCATCGTGCTGATGGTGCTCGTCGGTTCGCTCACCGGCTACGTGATCGCCCGCTCGACGCGTCGGTGGAGCCGCGGCGTGTACTACCTGTTCCTCATCGCCATCGTGCTGCCGACCCAGCTCGGGACCGTGCCGCTGTACATCGGTGCACGTAGCCTGGGTCTGACCGGCACCTCGTGGGGCATGATCCTGCTCTACTCCGGAATGCTCATGCCACTGGCGATCTTCCTCTACGCAGGGTTCTTCCGGGGCCTGGGCACCGAGTACGAAGAGGCCGCAGCCATCGACGGGGCGTCCCGCACGCAGATCTTCTTCCGCATCGTGCTGCCGCTAATGTCACCGGCGACCGGCACCGTGGCGATCCTCGCCGGGCTCATCGTCTGGAACGACTTCTTCACGTCGTTGATCTTCCTCGGTGGCTCCAAGTCCCAGACGCTGCCGGTCGCGATGTACTACTACATCGGCTCGCTGGTCTCGCAGTGGAACCAGATCTTCGCGATCGTGATCATCTCGATGATCCCCATCCTCGCTTTCTACCTGTTCGCCCAGAAGCGCTTCATCCAGGGCTTCGCCGGCGGGCTGAAGGGCTGAGTCATGACCGACAACCGTGCGGCATTCGAGGCGTTCTGCGACCTCTTCTACACACAGAAGCGCGTGGCGGATGCCTTCGCCTTCCTCGTCGCGGACGAGTACATCCAGCACAATCCGAACGTGCTCGACGGTCCTCAGCCGGCGATCGACATGCTCACTCCGAAGTTCGACGGCTCACCGGACGCCCGCTTCGAGATCCAGCGCATCCTCGTCGACGGCGACTTTGCGATGGTGCACGTCAGAGCCTCCCTGCCCGGCCTGCCCGTTGCGGCCGTGGCGGACATCTATCGATTCGAGAACGGCCGGATCGTCGAGCACTGGGACGTGCTGCAACCCGTCCCGGAGCATGCCGCTCACGATCACCCGATGTTCTGACCACCAGGAGACCCGCTCATGTACCAGCTCGCCCCCAACATCGAACTGCTCTTCACCGAGGCCGGTGATTACCACGACCGCGTGCGCGCGGCCGCGGCGGCAGGCTTCGACGCCGTCGAGATGTGGGGTCCGACCGGCGTCGACGCCCCGGCGACCCCGAAGGACCTGTCCGCGTTGAAGGCGGCGCTCGAAGAGACCGCTGTGCAGCTCACCGCTCAGCTCGCTGAGCCGCGTACGCAGTTCATGATCCCGCCGTGGGACCACTCGGAGTTCTTCCGCAAGCTCGACGAGGGCGTCGCCATCGCACAGGACCTCGGCTGCCCCCGCATCGTCGTCGGCAGTGGCACCGGTTTCGGTGGGTGGAAGCGCCAGGTGCAGCTCGACAAACTGATCGAGATCTACCGGAAGGCGATCGCGCAGATCGAGGGCTCGGGCGTCACCCTCGTCCTCGAGCCCGTCAACGTCCGGGTCGATCACCCGGGCTCGCTCCTCGACCGCACGGCGGAGGCCGTCTACGTCGCGCGTGGCGTGGACTCGCCGCAGTTCGGCGTGCTCTACGACATCTACCACTCGGCCGTGGAGGGCGAGGACATGGAGGTCGAGCTCGCGAACGCTGGCGATCTCGTGAAGTACGTGCAGCTGGCCGATGTCCCCGGCCGCGGGGAGCCGGGCACGGGGGACCTCGACTGGGCCGAGCGCTTCCGCCTGCTGCGCGGCAGCGGCTACGACGGGCCCGTCGGTCTGGAGTACTACCCGACCACCGCGTCGGAGGCCTCGGTCGCATACGTCGTCGAGATCGCGCGCACGGCATGACCGCGCGGCGATACCCGGAATCGGTCGACGTCGCGATCGTCGGCAGCGGCCCCACGGGAGCGGCGTACGCGCGCATCCTGTCCGAACGGGCGCCGGGGGCGACGATCGCGATGTTCGAGGTCGGGCCGACCGTGTCGGATCCGCCCGGCGCGCACGTGAAGAACATCGCCGATCCCGCCGAGCGCGCCCGCGCGCAGGGGGCGTCGGAGGGCCCGGGGCAGCGCGGCGAGAAGGTCGTCAGCCCGGGCGCGGCCAACGTGGGGGCGCGCGGCGCCCGGCCCGGGACCTTCCTCCTGGAGGAGGGTTTCGCCTTCGACGGTGAGGACGGCCTCCCGGTCGTGGCGATGTCGAGCAACGTGGGAGGCATGGCGGCGCACTGGACGGGGGCGTGCCCGCGGCCCAACGAGAGCGAGCGCATCACGTTCCTGCCCGACCTCGACGAGCTGCTCGACGAGGGCGACCGCCTGCTCGGCGTCACCACCGACGCCTTCGACGCGGCACCGTTCGGGGAGATCGTGCGGGAGCGGCTGGCGGTCGCGGTCGACGAGGGGCGGACCGCCGCGACACGGGTCCAGCGGATGCCGCTGGCTGTGCACCGGCGCGACGACGGCCGGCTGGTGTGGTCGGGCTCCGACGTGGTGCTCGGCGAGGTCACGCGGGAGAACCCGCGATTCTCTCTGATCGACGAGTCGCTCGTGACGTCGGTGATCACGCGGGACGGAAGGGCGGCCGGCGTCGTCGTGAAGGATCTGCGCTCCGGCGAACAGCACCAGGTGAGTGCGCGATTCGTCGTCGTCGCCGCCGACGCCCTCCGGACGCCGCAACTGTTGTGGGCGTCGGGCATCCGGCCCGCGGCGCTCGGGCGCTACCTCAACGATCAGGCGCAGGTGGTGTACGCGTCGCGTCTGCGGGACGTCGCACCGCTCGCCCCGGTCGAGTCGGGTGCACCGGTGACGGGCCTGGCCGAGTACAGCGGGGTCAGCTGGGTGCCGTTCACCGACGCCGTCCCGTTCCACGGGCAGATCATGCAGCTCGACGCGTCGCCGATCGCGCTCGCCGAGGACGACCCCGTCGTCCCGGGGTCGATCGTGGGGCTCGGCTTGTTCTGCGCGAAGGACCTGCAGGTCGACGACCGTGTCGAGTTCGACGTCGCGCACGTCGACGGGTACGGGATGCCGGCACCCCGCATCCACTACACCCTCACCGCCCACGATCACGAGGTCGTCGAACGGGCGCGGGCGGAGATCTCGCGGCTGGCCGAGGCGATCGGCGATCCGGTCGGCGACCGGCCGTTCACCCTCCCGCTCGGATCCTCCCTGCACTACCAGGGGTCGACGCGCATGGGGGCGGTCGACGACGGCACCAGTGTGTGCGACCCCGACAGCCAGGTCTGGAGCGTCCCGGGTCTGTTCGTCGCGGGCAACGGTGTCATCCCCACCGCGACGGCCTGCAACCCCACGCTGACGTCCGTTGCGCTGGCGGTTCGCGGGGCCCGTGCGATCGCGGCGTCCCTCGGCTGATTCCTTGCTTATGTAGGAATTCGACATTAGAGTGTAGAAATAGAGACAAAGAGGTCTGCGGCTTCGGCCGCACCGACGAGGAGGTCGCGGTGATCCCGGATCGCATCATCGAACAGGGCACCCTGCGTGCGCGCGGCGGACGTGCGGCGGTGGAGGTCCGTCTTCCCTGGTACCGCGCGCTGCCGGCATCCTGCATCTCCGCGGCGAAGCTCACGATCGACGGGGCCCAGGCCCCGACCGAGAGCCTGCGCTGGGAGATGAACGGCGAAGAGTTCACGTTCGCCGATATGAAGACGAACACCGCGCAGTGGTGGTTCCCGACCGACTCCGCCGTGCTCTCGGGTGACCTGGCGGTGGATGCCGGAGAGCACGAGGTGCGTGTCGACCTCGAGCTCTACATCCCGTACATCATCATCGCCGACGACCAGGTGCTCCACATCGAGGAGCACGACACGAAGACGATGTCGGTCCGCCAGGACGAGGAGGCGTACGCATGACTGCGGAGCAGGGCACGCCCATCCAGGGCGTCACGCTCTACAGCTTCACGCGCGCCTTCCACGCCCGCGAGTACGACCTCGACCAGCTCATCCGCAAGACCGCGACCGAGGGTTTCGGCCCGGGTCTGGAGATCATCGGGTTCTCGAGCTTCCGCGGGTTCCCCGAGATCGACGACCACTTCGCGGGACGCTTCTCCGACCTGATCGACGAGGTCGGGCTCGTCCGCACCTCCCTCGCGGTCAACGCCGACATCGGCTTGCGTCCCGACAAACTCATGGACCAGGACGAGCTCATCGCCTACATGCGTCGGCAGATCGCGGCCGCGGCGAAGCTCGGGTTCCCGATCGCGCGCGTGCAGATCTCGCTCACGCCGGACTCGATGGAGGCGCTCGCCCCCATCGCCGAGGAGTACGGCGTGACCCTCGCGCTCGAGGTCCACGCCGACCAGTACGCCTCGCATCCGCGCATCCTGGCGCTCCGCGATCGCTACGAGCATCTCGGCTCACCCTTCCTCGGCTTCACGATGGACTGGGGCGCCACGGTCTCGGGCTTCGCCCCCTCCCTGATCGAGGCATACCGCCGCCGCGGTGCCTCGGAGGAGCTGCTCGCCGCAGTCGTCGCCCTGTGGGACGAGTACTACGAGCAGGGTCCGCCGGCCGACCAGGCCGACCACGGGCAGCGCTTCGGCCGGTTCATCGGTCTCGGCCACCAGTACGGCCGACCCGACCTGGGCATCGACTTCGGCATCAACGGCACGGGCCTGTTCGGTCCCGCGCGCGTCGACGACTGGCTCGAGATCATGCCCTGGGTGCGTCACGTGCACGGCAAGTTCTTCGGCATCGACGAGAACGGCCAGGAGCCGTCGGTCCCCGTCTCCGACCTCATCACGCTGCTCGTCACCAACGGTTACAGCGGCGCCGTCTCGAGCGAGTACGAGGGCTGGCACTGGAACCACTGGCAGAGCCCGTTCGAGATCATCCGAGCCGAGCAGGCGATCCAGCGCACGGCTGCCGAGTCCGCTGGTTCCCGGATGATCACGGATGCCGCCGAGGCCCGGCGCGCCATCGATGCCCACCTGTCGCACGCCGTGCGCGCCTGACCACCTCTGAAAGGACACCCGCCATGAGCGACGGCATCGCCGGGACCGGAATCCAACTCGGAACCACTCTCTACTCGATGACGAGTGAGTTCGCCGCGGGTCTGTACACCCCCGAGACGCTGATCCGCGAGGTCCACGACCAGGGCATCGGCCCGGGCGTCGAGTTCAACTTCGCGCAGCTGCTGCGGTCGTACCCCGACGTCGACGACGACTTCGTGAAGCTGTGGTTCGACTCTCTCGAGAAGTACGGGCTCGAGGCGAGCGCGGTCGGCACCAACCTCGACATGGGGCGCCGAAAGGACCGCGACATGACCGCCGACGAGGAACACGAGTTCCTCGCCCGGCAGCTGACCTCGGCGCACAGGCTCGGGTTCCGGCGGATCGTCATCCGTTCCGCGGGCAAGGAGCTGCTGCGCAGCCTCCTCCCGCTCGCGGAGAAATACGACCAGAAGCTCGGCTACGAGATCCACGCGCCCGAAGGGCCCAACACTCCCAAGGTGCAGCAGATCCGCGAACTGTATGCGGAGCTGGACAGCGACCGCCTCGGATTCACGGCCGACTTCTCCTCGACGATGCACAGCCTTTCGCCGACCCTGCTGCGCACGCTTCGGAGCATGGGAATGGACGAGAAGCACTTCCCGGTCATGGAGCAGATCTGGCACGAGCCGGCGCCCATGCACGTGCGCAACCAGACCTTCGAGGACTACCTCTCGGGCCAAGGCGTCGACTTCCTGCGCTTCGGACCGTTCACACGTCTCGCGTTCAACATGCACGGGCTCGTCCCGCCGGAGGAGTGGCTCGACATCATGCCGCAGATCTTCCACGTCCACGCGAAGTTCTACGACATCGGTGCGGACGGGCGGGAGCCCGCCATGGACATCCCGCGCATCGTGAAGCAGTTCGTCGAGGGCGGGTACCGAGGCTACCTCTCCAGCGAGTGCGAGGGGCACGCGTTCAGCGACCTCGGCGAGAGCGATCCGATCGACCTCGTCAAGAAGCAGCACGCGCTCATGCGCACCGCCATCGAAGAGACCGTCGCCACGCGCCAGCCCGCCTGACACCCAGATCCCGAAGGAGTATCCATGTCGAACATCACCGCCGAGGCATCCGTGACCGACCTCGTCGCCGAGATCGCGCGTCTGCGCGAGCAGGTCGAGGCCGCCCACGCCCTCGCGCAGCGCGCCGAGGACCGCGGACAGGTCGAGAACCTGTTCAACCGCTACATGTACCTGCACAACGCGTTCGAGGACGAGCAGATCATCCCGCTGTGGGTGACGGAGGGCACGGAGGGCATCCGCGCCCGGTACACCAACGCCGGGCAGTACACGACGTGGCGGAGCGTCACCGACTACCACCGCGGTCGCCCCCATCCCGAAGGCAAGCTCATTCTGCACGCCACCAGCACTCCCGTGATCGAGGTCGCCGCCGACGGCAAGACCGCGAAGGGCGTGTGGCTGATGGCCGGCACCGAGTCGGGTCTGACCGACCCGAAGGTCGCCGAGGCGTTCCCCGATATGTACTCGCCCGAGGAGGTGCTCGGCAAGAAGGTCTGGGCGCACTGGGTCTGGTGCAAGTACGCCATCGACTTCCTCAAGCAGGACGGGGAGTGGAAGTTCTGGAAGTTCCGCTGCTACGAGCTCGCGCGCGCGCCGTTCGAGGAGAACTGGGTGAGCTTCGGCCTGAAGAACCAGGGCGCGTTCGATCTCGACCTCATGTACTTCGGCGACGACGGCAAGCCCGTCTTCATGCCCCCGGCCGACGAGCCGGTTCCGTCGAAGAACCACCCGTACAGCCCCGAGACGACGCAGAAGCTCGAGCCCGCGCCGCCGGTCGCGCACCAGAGCTTCACCGATACCTTCGCCTGAGAGACACCATGGCCACTCACAACTCGCTCTTCGCCGAGAACGACGTCAGCCGCACCGACGACGGCCTCGCCGTGTCGGTGCAGCTGCCCTGGTATCGCAGCCTGTGGCTGTCGGCCGTGGATGACGTCACCGCCACCGTCAACGGGGTCGCGGTGCCTCAGGACGACCTGCGGTTCGCGCTCGAGGGGCGCGAGTACCGCGTCGAGGAACTGCCCGAGCAGTCCGAGACGCTGTGGTTCGTCGCCGACCGCCCCGACATCCTCATCCACCTCGACACCCCGCCCGCCGCGGGCGAGAAGATCACCGTCGAGGTCGTGCTCACCATGCGTCTGCTGTACATGCAGATCATGCCCGGCGTCGACGGTGGTCCCGGCCGCTACGTCACCAACCGGGTGCCGGTCGAGCGCGAACTGGTGCTGCGATGACGAGCTCTCGACCCCTGCGGGTCGCGATGGTCGGCTACGGCTTCATGGGGGCAGCCCACTCCGTCGGCTGGCGTCAGGCGCCGCGCGTGTTCGACCTGCCCCGCGCGGTCGAGATGACCGTGGTGGTGGGGCGGAACGCGGAGGCCGTGGCATCCGCCGCCGCGAAGTGGGGCTGGGCCGAGTCGGCCACCGACTGGCGTGAGGTCGTCGCCCGTGACGACATCGACATCGTCGACATCGTGACCCCCGGAGACTCGCACGCCGAGATCGCGATCGCCGCGCTCGATGCGGGCAAGCACGTGCTGTGCGAGAAGCCGCTGGCGAACACCGTCGCCGAGGCCGAGGCCATGGCCGCCGCGGCGGAGCGGGCCCGGGCCCGCGGCATCCGGTCGATGGTGGGGTTCACGTACCGTCGGGTGCCCGCCGTGACGCTGCTGCGCGACATGATCGCCGAGGGCGCCGTCGGCACGGTTCAGCAGGTGCGTGCGGCGTACCGCCAGGACTGGCTCGTCGACCCGCGAATGCCGCTCGCGTGGCGGCTTCAGAAGGAGCACGCCGGTTCGGGGGCGCTCGGCGACATCGGCGCGCACATCATCGACATGACCCAGTTCGCCACCGGACTGGGTGTCGAGCGGGTCACGGGGACGTTGGAGACGATCGTGAAGCAGCGGCCGTTGCAGGCCGCGGGGTCGGGGCTGTCGGGCTCTGCCGGCGAGGGCGTCGGCGACGTCACGGTGGACGACGCGGCGATCTTCACCGGGCGTCTCTCGAACGGTGCGCTCGCGTCGTTCGAGGCCACGCGCTTCGCCACAGGTCGGAAGAACGCCCTCACGATCGAGGTGTCGGGCGACCGCGGTGCGCTGGCGTTCGACCTGGAGGACCTCAACAGCCTCCGGTTCTACGACCGGACCGCGCCCGAGGGGCGGCGGGGGTTCACGCAGATCCTCGTCACCGAGCCGGTGCACCCGTACGTGGCCGCGTGGTGGCCGGCGGGCCACATGCTCGGCTACGAGCACGGCTTCACCCATCAGGTGGTCGACCTGGTTGCCGCCATCGACGCCGGCACCGACCCGCACCCCTCGTTCTCGGAGGGCCTCGCGGTGCAGCGGGTGCTCGACGCGGTGGAGCGCAGTTCCGCCGATAATGCGGCGTGGAAGAGCGTCGCATCCACCGTCCCCGCCTCCTGAAAGGTCCTGTCATGGCACGCCCGATCACTCTGTTCACCGGCCAGTGGGCCGACCTGCCGTTCGAAGAGGTCGCGCGCCTCGCGGGCGACTGGGGGTACGACGGCTTGGAGATCGCCTGCTGGGGCGACCACATCGACGTGTCCCGCTGGGACGACGACGACTACGTCCAGTCGCGCCTCGACATCCTCGAGCGCAACGGCCTGAAGGCGTGGACGATCGCGAATCATCTCGTCGGCCAGGCCGTGTGCGACGACCCCATCGACGAACGGCACCACGACATCGTGCCGTCGCGCGTGTGGGGCGATGGGGATGCCGAGGGCGTGCGGCAGCGCGCCGCGGAAGACCTCAAGAACACCGCGCGGTTCGCCGCGAAGCTCGGGGTGACGACCGTCACGGGCTTCAGCGGGTCGAGTATCTGGAAGTACGTGGCGATGTTCCCGCCCGCATCCGAGGCGATGATCGAGGCCGGTTACCGCGACTTCGCCGACCGGTGGAACCCGATCCTCGACGTCTTCGAGGAGGTCGGGGTGCGCTTCGCCCTCGAGGTGCACCCGTCCGAGATCGCGTACGACTACTGGACCGCGAAGAAGACTCTCGAGGCGATCGGCCACCGGAAGAGCTTCGGGTTCAACTTCGACCCGTCGCACTTCGTCTGGCAGCAGCTCGACTCGGTCGCGTTCGTCCTGGACTACGCCGAGCACATCTTCCACGTGCACTGCAAGGAGTCGGTGACCAACCTCGACGGGCGCAACGGGGTGCTCGGGTCGCACCTGTCGTGGGACAACCCCCGCCGCGGGTGGACGTTCGTCTCGACCGGCCACGGCGCCGTGCCGTGGGAGCCGATCTTCCGCGCCCTGAACGCGATCGGGTACGACGGCCCGACGAGCGTGGAGTGGGAGGACGCCGGCATGGACCGGCTCGTCGGCGGCCCCGAAGCCCTCGCCTTCGTCCGCAAGCTCGGTGAGATCACCCCGCCGCACCAGCTGTTCGACGCGGCGTTCAGCTCGAAGGACTGAGCCGTGCTGAACGTTCTCATCCTTTCGGGGCACATGACCACCGAGCACGACAACGCCCACCGCAGCTTCCGCCTCCACAACCAGTGGATCACGACGCTCCTGGAGGACACGGGGCGCTTCACAGTGCGTGTCGTCGAGGATCCGCGGGGGCTCCCCGCGAGCGTCATCGACAAGTACGACGTGCTGATCGTCGTGTTCGAGGGCCGCGACGGCTACCACGACATCGCGACCGGCTTCGGGCCCGAGACGGATGCCGCGCTCCTCCGCTTCGTGCACGATGAGGGCAAGGGCATCGTGTGGTTCCACGGCTCCGCCGCGCAGGAGGACCGCTGGGGCTACCCCGAGGAGTACAACGTCATGCGCGGAGCCAAGCTCAGCGCGTGGGAGACGGGATTGCGCCCCCGCCCGTGGGGCGAGGCGCTGCTGCACACGGCCGAGCCGCGGCATCCCATCACCGAGGGCATCAACGCCGCGTGGACCGTCACCGGTGACGACATCCTCGTCGGTGTCGAGATGTACGACGGCGCGCAGGTGCTGTTGACGACGTTCGACAACCTCGAGGCGTACGAGAAGGCGCCCGTGTGGCCGATGTCGCACTACCCCGTCGACATCCCGCCCGAGGGCATCGCGGCGTTGCCGGGCATCAACACCGACCAGCCCCTCGCGTGGATCAACGAGTACGGAGCGGGCCGGTCGTTCACGATCACGATCGGCCACGACATCGACACGTTCCGGCGCATCGAGTTCATCCGCATGTTCCCGCGCGGCGTCGAGTGGGCGGCGACGGGCGAGGTGACGCTCACCGGGCCCGACCGCCGCGGCGACCGCCGCATCAACCCCTGGCCGTACTACAACGGCGAGGGGTGATGCTCGGAATCGGCATCCTCGGCGCCGGCGGTATCGCCGAACGCGCGATGGTGGAGCCGTCCCGGACGGTCGACGGCGTCGAGGTCGTCGCGATCGGGGCGCGCGATCCCGAGCGGGCGCGCGCGTTCGCCGACCGTCTCGCCCTTCCCGCGTGGGGCGACTACGACGCCGTGCTGTGCGATCCTCGGGTCGACCTCGTGTACCTCGCGCTGCCCCCGATCGTTCACGCCGCATGGGCGATGCGAGCGCTCGAGGCGGGCAAGCACGTGCTGTGCGAGAAGCCTCTGTCCGCGAACGGGACAACCGCCGCGGCCATCGCGGACGCAGCGGATGCCGTCGGCCGACGCGCGTTCGTAGGCTTCCACTACCGCCTGCACCCCTTCATCGCGGAGGTGCTCGCCACGATCGGCTCGGGCGTCCTCGGCGACGTGCAGCGAGTGGAGGTCGACTTCAGCATCCCGCACTTCGTGGTGAGACCGGGCAACATCCGCCTCGACGGCGATCTCGCCGGCGGGGCCGTGATGGACGTCGGCTGCTACGCCGTCGACCTGCTGCGCGCAGCGTTCGGTGAGCCCGAGGTGGTCTCGGCGACGGCGCAGACGTATGACGCCGACCCGCGCATCGACCTGCAGACCGATGTGGAGCTGCGTCTGCCGGGCGGCATGCCTGCCCTCCTTCGCGCATCCTTCCTCGGCGACGACGAGGGCGCGATGTGGGTGCGCGTCGACGGCAGCGCCGCGTCGCTGGTGGCGACCAGCGTGATCGTTCCGCAGTGGGGCGCGACGCTGACGATCACGTCCGCCGACGGTACGGTGCTGCGCGAGTCGGCCGCCGACCCTGCCGAGAACAGCTACGCACGGCAGCTCGAGCACCTCGTGGAAGTGCTAGGCGATGGGTCGGAGAGCATCCTCGACGCTCGTCGCGGCGCCAGCACGATGCGGGTGGTGGACGCGATCTACCGCGCGGCGGGGCTGCAGCCGCGCTGACCGTGCGTGGCGCGGCGCGAGCACGCGAGGGGCCGGATGCCGTCCCCCGCCGACGCGGCGAACGACGAGACCCGGCCCCTCGCGGCGGCGGGCGCCGCGTTCAGCCGCGAATGAGCGCTCCCTCCACGATCGGACGGAGAACCTTCTGCACGTACCAGCCGGCGACCATGGTGCTCTCGGCCGGGTGCGGGCTCTGGTCGGACTCGACGACGATCCAGCCGCGGTAGCCGTGCTCGGCGAGTGCTCCGACGAAGCCCTCGAAGTCGACCAGCGCGCGCTCGTCGCTCGGCTCGTAGAACCAGCGCAGGATCTTCCGCGCGCCGCCCTCGGTGCGGATGAACTGCTCCGCGTGCGGCGTCGACGCCTCGGCCTCGTCCACCGTCGCGCGCGCGTCCTTCAGCTGCACGTGGACCACGCGATCCGCGTACTGACGGTAGAACGCGACGGGGTCGATCCCCGAGATCGCGTACTCGGCGGTGTCGATCGCGAGCCCGACCTTCGCCGGGTCCGTGGCGGCGAGCAGACGATGGATGCCATCGCCCAGGCGCAGCGCGGAGAGGAAGTCGACGTGCAGCCCCAGCGCGATGCCGTCGGCCGCGATCGCCTCGCCGACCGTGTCCCACAGGTCGGCGAGCACGCCGATCTGCTCGTCGGAGAGCGGCCCCGTCTGCCATGCGGAGGGGGCGGCGCGCACGACCAGCACGCTCCCGCCGAGCCGGCGGAGGGCGTCTGCGAACCAGCGTGCGGTGCGGGTGATCTCGCCGACCGACTCCGGGTTCAGCGGGTCCGGCCCGCGCCCCATCTCGACCTCGAACCCGACGGAGGGGTCGTAGACGTAGCTGCTGACGGCATCGAGTGCGCACGCGGACAGCACCTCGCGGAAGCCCTCGAGCGAGCCGTAGAGGTCGGTGATCTGCTGCGGCGTCCCGAGCGGCTCCCACGCGCCGAAGCTCGCCGCGGTGAGCTCCACTGCGGAGAAACCGCTGATCGACGCGGTCTTGAACGCCCGTTCGTGCTCGCGCTTGCGCACGAACGAGTCGATGTTGGTGTCCCACTGGTTGATCGCGTAGGCCCAGCGCACGTCGCTCATCGCGTCACCTTCTCGTTGTAGATGCCGTCCAGCACGTTCTTGGCGTACCACCGCGAGATCGCGGTGCTCTCGGCATAGTCGCCACCGAGCTTGTCGGCCTTGTCGTGCTCGACGCTGATCCAGCCGGTGTAGCCGTGGTCGCGCACCGACCGCATCATCGCTTCGAAGTCCACGAGTCCCTCCGCGGTGCCCATCTCGTAGAACCACTTCTCGGTGGTGGTTGCCGAGACCTCGGCATCCGGGAACATCCGGTAGTCGTCGTTGGTGTCTTTGTGGCGGGTGTCCTTGAAGTGGAAGCCGGTCACGCGCTCGTGGTGCTTCTCGTACACGCCGACGGGGTCGACGTCGGCGATGCAATGCTGCGCGGTGTCGACGAAGAACTTCACGTACCGCGGGTCGGCGTAGGAGTAGAAGCGGTCGATCTGGTCGCGCGTGCGGATGCCGGCGTAGAACTCGTGGTGGCAGGTGAGGTTGACGCCGTACTGCTGCGTCAACTCGCCGACCTTGCCCCAGATGTCGGCGGCGTGCTTGAGGCCGTCGTCCGAGACGCCCGCCTCATCGAAGAAGCGCGAGCCGGGCATGACGATGATGTTGTCGAGCTGGATGCCCGACCACATGTCCAAGGTGTGCTGGAAGTCCTCGAGGATCGTCGGATGCGTCGCCGGCACCTCGGGCGCGTAGCGATCGGGCGAGTAGTAGACGCCGTGGAAGGTGTTCACGATGCGCTCCAGGCCCTGCTCCTGCACGAACTCCTGGTAGTTCGCCACCGAGCCGTACTGCTCGAAGATCTGCCAGATGCGGAAGTCGAAGGTGTCGATGGCATCGAAGCCGACGGCGGCGACCTGCTGGAGGAAGCGCTTCATCGCCAGCTTGGACTGCCACTGGTCGTAGGGGCCGGCGGGGCCTTGGGCCCGCCAGTGGTCCATGTAACTCCACTTGATGGGGGGTCGGTCGGTCGTCATCGGACGCTCGCTTTCTGCGGGGATGCTTCGGTGGATGGGGAACGGTCGGAGAGGAGAGCGGCGGCCAGAGCGAGATGACGAGACGTCATCTCCCACGGGTCGTCGTCGAGCCACTCCTGGCCGCCCCACTCGCTGCAGAGCGTGCCGGTGAAGCCCGTCGCGCCGAGGGCGGCGCCCACGTCGCGAAGGGGGTCGGAAAGTCGGTTGTCGGCGTCGTCCAGGTCCCAGAACTTCAGGTGCACCGCTCCGAGGAGGGGGAGAACGGATGCCAGGTCGTGGGCCCGTGATCGTCCGAATCGTACGAGCAGGTTCATGTAGAGCGTGTGCATGTGCCCCGGCACCTGGCCCGAGCGCAGCGCGTCGATGACCGCACCGTGCGTCGCGGGGTCGCGCCACTCGCCCTGCAGGCGATCGAGGAGATCGGCGGGGAGGCCGCCGCGCTCGAGCCGTTCGAGATAGGTCACCGGTAGCGCCGGCATGAGCATGCTGATGTCGAGCAGCAGTCGCACGCGCGGGGTGTCGAGCTCCGCGATGCGGTCGTAGGCCGCGGGGCGCGCGGCGGGCGTCTCGTGGCCCTGCGCCTCCTCGTAGAGCACGAGGTCCAGCTCCTCCAGGAGCGGTACGAGGTCGTCGAGCAGCGCCCCCGCCTGACCGATCGGCAGACGCACACCGACTGCACCGACGGAGGCCGCCGCGCGCAGCTGCGGTTCGAGGAACGCCCGACGCTCGGCATCCGTTCGCCGCCGCCCGCGGTCGAATTCGTCGATGCTCACACCGACGATGCTCACGCGTCCACCCTCGGCCGCGAGCCGCTCACGAAACGCCTCGGCTTCGGCGGTCTGGGGTGCGGGAAAGCCGCGCCACATCTGGCCCAGTTCCATCTCGATGGCGGACGCGATCCCTCGCTCGACCAGCGTGAGAGCCAGGTCGGGGGCGGTGCGCCCGGCGCGGATGATTTCGGGCGTGAGGTTGAAGGCGCTCGCCGAGAGGGTCCAGCCGCTCGCGAGGCTCATGCGGCGCTCCCGACGTCGAGGGAGACGCTCGTGACGGCCGAGCCCGCCTCGAGGTCGCGCGTGAAGGAGAAGGGGAGGCGCAGCGGCTGGTCGGGACCACCCGGAAGGTACGGAATCTCGAGCCGGAACGATACCGACACCTCGTGGATGCCGGGGCTCACGGCGTGCGGGATCTCCAACACCACGCGATCCTGCAGATACCACCAGCCGTCCTCGTCGGCCAGGGCCGCGGCGGGCACGCGCCGCGCGCCGAGGGCGACCGAGGGTTCATGCCGCGCGCCGTCGAGATGGACGATCGGGTCGAGCAGGCTCGCGAGGGGGAGGGAGCGGATCCAGGGCAAGGAAAGGCGCACCTCGGTCGCGCCGTCGGCGGCGCGCAGTGCGTCAACGCGCAGGGCGGAAAGGGTCATGGCGGGCACGTCCTCGTGTCACAGCGCGCCCCACGGCGCGCTTCCGCCTACAACTTACCCACTAAAGTCGAAAAGAGGAAGAAGTACCTCTCAGCCGTGGACCGCCGCGATCGTGGGGTGGCCATCACCGAACCACCGAGGCAGACTCACCTCGAACAGCTGCTCGAGCGCGAGATCGACGCCGCCGCGTACCGGTTCACGCGTGTCGTTCTCGCTCGTCTTGATCGTGAGATCACGCGTCGCCAGCGGAAGCGAAAGCTCGTAAACGCGGTGGCGCACCTCGGCCAGGTACAGTTCTCCAGCCGACGCCAGTGCACCGCCCATGACGATCACGCTCGGGTTGAACATGTTGACCAGGGCGGCGACCGCCTCGCCGACCTGACGTGCTGCGGTCTGCACGAGGGAGATGGCGAGAGCATCGCCCCTCTCCGCGGCCCGGGCGATGTCCTCGGGGGTGAGATCGGCACCGGATGCCACGATCTGCGCGAGCGCTCCCGCGGCACCCCCCTCGAGCGCGGCGTGGGCATCGCGGACCAGCGCCCATCCGCCGGCGACGGCCTCGAGGCACCCGACCTTGCCGCACCGGCAGATCGGAGTCGCCCCGGTGACGCGCACGTGCCCCACGTCGCCGGCGGCGCCGTTCGCTCCACGATGCAGATGCCCGTGCGAGACGAGTCCGGCACCGATGCCCGTGCCGACTTTGCAGTAGATGAGGTCGACGCCCTCATGCCGACGGCGGGCGCGCTCTCCCGCGGCGAGAAGATTCACGTCGTTGTCGACCCACACTGGTGCGTCGTAGTGCGCTTCGAACGCGCCACGGACGTCGTATCCGTTCCACCCGGGCATGATCGGCGGGGCGACGGGACGCCCTGTCTCGAAATCGACAGGCCCCGGCAGGCCCACGACGATCGCCCACACGGGGGTGCCGTCTCCCGCCCCGAGCAGGTCGTCGATCATCGCCGTCGCGGTGGCCAGCGTCTCCTCGGGGCCGCGTGCGATGTCCCAGGCTCGATGCGCCTCGTCGAGGATCTCGCCGTCGAGGTCGGTCACTCCGACGTGGATGTGGAGGCCGCCGAGGGCGCAGACGACGATGCGGCCGCGCTCGGCGCGGAAGCGCAGCGTGCGGGGCGCGCGACCGCCGGACGACGGCGCGTACTCGGCGTCCTCGAGGAAGCCCATCTCGACGGCGCGGTCGACGCGCTGGGCGACGACTCCGCGGCCGAGTCCGGTCACGCGGCCGATCTCGGGGCGCGTCACCGCTTCACCGAGGCGGACCATGTTGACGATGCGCAACAGGCTCGTGACCTCGTCGGTCTGGGCGCCGAAGCGGAGGGTGGACACATTGGCCATGCGTTGATCTTCACACAGGGGTGAGGACTCTCTGCCGAAGACGCCCCATCTATGGTTGATTAGTACCGCACTTCTGTGCATTTCGTGCTGAAGTGGGTGAAGGAGCCGGCATGACATGGGGCGTGGGGATCATCGGGTCGGGCCCCGGCGTAGCGGCGCTGCACGCGCCGACCCTCGCGCGCACCGACGGTGACTTCCGCCTCGTGCACGTCAGTGACGCGGGCAGCGGGAGGGCGGCGATGATCGCGGGACGCTTCGGCGCTCGCGCATCCGTCGGGATCGACACTCTTCTCGCCGACCCCGAAGTGGACGTGGTGGCAGTCTGCAGTCCCCCCTCACTGCACGCGGAGCACGTGCGCGCGAGCCTCGCCGCCGGTCGGAGGGCCATCTTCTGCGAGAAGCCGCTCGCCGACACCGCCGAGGAGGCGGAGCGGCTCGTCGCCGAGTGCGCCGCGGTCGGTGCGCTGCTGGTGGTCGGGACGAATCATCTGTTCGACCCGGCGTGGGTGCGGGCCACGCATCATCTCAGTGCCCTCGAGGGGCGCATCTCGGCGGTCACGGTGACACTGTGTCTGTCGCCCAACGATCGCTATCACGCGCTCACGATGGGGGAGCCGTTGCCAGCGGGTTCCTCCGCGAGACGCCCGCCTCTCGACCTCGACGATCCTGAGCAGAGCGCCGCGATCGTGCGGCAGCTCGTCGTGGGGCTCGGCGTGCACGACCTCCCGCTGGTCCGCGACCTCGTCCCCGAGACCCCCGAGCTGGTGTGGGCGCGGCCCATCGCTCCGGTCGGGTTCGATCTCGCGCTGCGGGCGACGGGCGCGTTGGTGCGGTTCACGACGGTGATGATCCCGGAGGGCGCGGACTCGCTCTGGCGGGTGAGTGTGGCCGCCGCCGGTGCTCGGGTGGAGGTCGAGTTCCCCCCGCCGTTCGTTCATGTCGGCGGTGCCCGCACGTCGGTGCGTGACGCGCAGGGTGTGCAGACGCTCTACCCGATCGACCGTCGCGACGGCTACGAGGTGGAGTGGCGGGCGCTCGCGGCGCTGCTGCGCGGGGAAGCCGCCATGGAGTACGACGAACTGCGCGCGGACGCCGCGTTCGTGACGGCGATCGCCGACGGCGCGGCCGAGGCCGTGCGGGTGGGGGGAGCATGATGACCGGCCTCGAGGTGCACACGGAGGCCCCCGCGTACCGGGCGGCGGTGGCCGAGCTCGCGCCGCGCGTTCGCCCAGGCCGCGGTGCCGACGCCATCCGCGTGGTCGAGGGCCGTGGCTCCTGGTGGGAGGGTCTCGTCGACGCGTCGGCGTTCGTCGTCGATGAGCCCGACCCGGCGTCGGCCGAGATCCACGAACGGCTCGGGGCTCTGGGCGTTCCGGTCGTCATCGTGCGTCGGCGTCTGCGACCCGATGTCGTCGACGACGCGAGAGCGGAGAGCGTCGCGCCCCGTCATGTCGTGGTCGATGCCTGGGGTGGACGAACGGATGCCACGGCGCTGCTGCGTGACGCGGTCGGGTGGGCTCGGGTGATCGCCGGCGGCCCGCTGAGCGTCGTCGCGCGGGCCGAGACGACCTCGGCGGCGACCGTGGCCCTCCGCGCTCCGAACGGCGTGGGCGCGAGCGTCACCCGTGCGATCGGCGGCGGAGTGGGTGGCGCGCTGACCGTCACCGCCCTGGGGGCACGACGCGTCGAGGTGCGCGTGGACTCCGGCTCGCCGCTGTGTGAGGTGGCGTTCGACGACGACGAGGGGCGTCGAGTGCGGCCCGCTCGGCGCGAGTCCGCCGAGCGTCTCGCGCTGCGTCGGATTCTGGATGCCGTGGAGGCGGGGACCGCGGTGCCAGACCTGGCTGAGCTGGCCGCCGACGACGCGGTACTGCTGTGCCCGTCGTGATCGCGAGGGGACTGACCGGTGCCGAAAGGGGGTTCGTCGCGGAGGCTATCGCGAATAAGCACCGTCGATAACTGGCATCCACAGAATCGGATTCCCTGATACCCACTTCGGTCGGATAGTGGAAGAAGAGTCGGAACGACCCGATTCACCGAAAGGATCGAAGATGATCAAGCTTCTCTCCCATCTGTCGTTCGTCGCGATCACGACTCCTGATGTCGAGGCCTCGGTGGACTTCTACGTCAACCAGGTGGGCCTGACCGAGGTCGCACGCGAAGACGACCGCGTCTACCTGCGTTGTTGGGGCGACTACTACGCCTACTCCGTCGTCGTCGCGAAGGGCGACGAACCCACCCTCGAGACAATGGCCTGGCGCACCTCCTCGGCGGAGGCGCTCGACGAGGCTGCGAAGCGCGTGCAGGCGACCGGTATCGAGGGCGAGTGGTTCGAAGGCCGCGGCATCGGTCGCGCGTTCCGCTTCACCGGGCCGTTCGGCCACAGCATGACCCTGCACTGGGACGTCGAGCGACACCGCGCAGAGCCCCACACGGCATCGATCTACCCCGACCGTCCCGAGAAGCGCAGCCCCGTCGCCGGGGCTCCGCGCCAGCTCGACCACGTCACGGTCGCCACGTCGGACGTCGACGCGTTCGTGCAGTGGTACGTCGACACGCTCGGCTTCCGCTTCATGGCGCGTACCGTGCTCGACGAGGCGCCCATCTCGGTCTTCTCCGTGCTGACGACGAACGAGAAGTCGCACGACCTCGGTGTCGTCCTCGACGGCTCCAGCCGTGCCGGCCGCATCAACCATTACGCCTTCTGGGTCGACACCCGCGAAGAGCTGCTCATCGCCGCTGACACGCTCATGGAGAACGGCATCCCGATCGAGTACGGTCCCAACATCCACGGCATCGGCGAGCAGACGTTCCTCTACTACCGCGAGCCCTCGAGCCTGCGTATCGAGCTCAACACCGGTGGATACCGCAACTACGTGCCCGACTGGGAGGCCAACACCTGGAAGCCGTCGCAGGGTTCGAACAACTTCTACCGCAACGGCCGCATGCCGATGTCGATGACCGAGTCGTTCCCGCCTGCCGACGGCCCCAGCGCCACCGAAGAGGGCGTGCCCGACGAGATCAAGGACGCGCTGCTCAACCCCTACGCCCAGCAGGGCCGGGGCTGACATGATGACCGCCCCCTACGCTCTCGCCCGTTTCCGCGCCGCGGACGCCGTGCATGTCGGCCTCGTCGTCGACGATCGCATCCGTGCGCTGACCGCCGACGAGCTCGGGGGCGGTCTGAACGACTTCCTCGCCGACCCCGAGTGGGGGCGGATCGCCTCCCTGGTGGACGCGGCGGGGGAGTGGCATCCGCTCTCGGATGTCACTCTCACGGCTCCCGTCGAGCCGCGCCAGGTGCTGCAGACCGGCGCGAACTACCGCCAGCACGTGATCGAGCTGGTGGTCGCGGGGCTGACGCAGAACACCGACCGCACGCCCGAGGAGGCGCGCGCCTTCGCCGCCGACATGATGGACGAGCGCGCCCGCAGTGGCGAGCCGTACTTCTTCATCGGCCTCAGCGCCTGCGTGGTCGGCGACGACGTGCCGCTCGTGCTGCCGGCGTACAGCGATGTGCACGACTGGGAGATCGAACTGGCTGTGGTCATCGGCCGGGAGGCGTTCCGCGTCTCGCGCGAGGATGCGCTCGACCACGTCGCCGGCTACACGATCGTCAACGACATCACCACGCGCGACCTCGTCTTCCGTAAGGACATGAGGGAGATCGGCACCGATTGGTACCGGGCGAAGAACGCCCCCGGCTTCCTGCCCACGGGACCGCTGCTCGTGCCCGCGCACTTCGTCGACCCCGGCAACACTTCCGTGCGCCTCGAACTGAACGGTCAGGTGATGCAGGATGCCTCGACCTCCGACCTGCTGTTCGACGTGCCGGCGCTCATCTCGGCGGCATCCCAGACGCACCCGCTGCTTCCCGGCGACCTGCTGCTCACCGGTAGCCCCGCCGGAAACGGACAGCACTGGAAGAGATTCCTGCGGGGCGGCGACGTCATGACGGGGACAATCGGGGCGCTTGGCACGCAAGTCGTGCGGTGTGTGGGGGAGGGGTCGTGACCCTGCCCTCCGAGAACCCGGCCGACCTCGATCGGCAGCGCCCCGAAGCGGAGATCGCAGTGCGCGCCGCAGCGTTTCGCAACTGGGGGCGCTGGGGAGAGGACGACGTGCTCGGCACCCTCAATTTCATCGACGCCGAGGCGCGCCGGGCCGCCGCGGCGCTGGTGCGCGACGGCGTCTCGATCTCGCTCTCGCAGCCCTTCGACACCGACGGCCCCCAGAAGGGCTGGAGACGGCGCACGAACCCGGTGCACACGATGACCGATACGGGAACGGATGCCGAGCGCGGCAACCAGGGCTTTCCGCACGGAATCGGCGGCGCCGACGACGTCATCTCCATGCCGCTGCAGTGCTCGACCCAATGGGATGGCCTCGGTCACATCTTCGACCACGGCTACGCGTGGAACGGCCGCCGGGCGGGCGATGTCGTCACCAGCGACGGCGACCTCGTCACCGGCATCGAGCACGCGGCCGACGTCATCGTCTCGCGCGGAGTGCTGCTCGACCTGGGCCGCCACCTCTCGCCCGACACGGGTGAACTCGCCGACGGCTACGCGATCACCGTCGCCGACCTCGATGCCTGCGCCGCGACGCAGGGCGTCGACGTGGGTCGCGGCGACATCGTGCTCGTGCGCACCGGTCACTACGCCCGGGCGCGCCGCGAGGGCTGGGGTGACTACGCCGGCGGCCCCGCCCCCGGCCTCTCGCTCACCACCGCGGGCTGGCTCCACCGCACCGAGATCGCCGCGATCGCGACCGACACGTGGGGCTTCGAGGTGCGTCCGAACGAGTTCGACGTGCCGGCCTTCCAGCCGCTGCACCAGGTCGTCATCCCCAACATCGGGCTCACGATCGGCGAGATGTGGAACCTCGAGGCGCTCGCCGAGGCGTGCGTCGCCGCGGAGCGCTGGGAGTTCCTGCTCTCCGCGCCACCGCTCCCGATCACCGGGGCCGTCGGTTCGCCGGTGAACCCCGTCGCTCTTCTGTAAAACCTGATTCCCCCGTCGCAAGAACAGAGAGGTTCTGACATGACCGCCGTCCAACGAGTCGCCATCGCCGGCGCCGGCGTCGCCGGCCTGGCATCCGCCATCTTCCTCGCCCGGGCGGGCGTCGACGTCGATCTGTTCGACGCGCAGCCGTCGTTGCCGACCCGGGGGTCGGGTATCACTCTGCAGGGCAACGCGCTGCGCGTGTTCGACGAACTGGGCGTCTGGGGCGAGGTCGCCGCCGCGGGGAAGCCGTTCGAGGGCTTGAACCTCCGCGCACCGGGCCCGGGTGCCCCGATCGTTGCGGCGCTTCCCGATCTCAAGACCGGCGGCCCCGACTACCCCTCGACCATGGGCATGTCCCGCCCCGACCTGGCGCGGATCCTCCTCGCCGCGGCCGAGAAGTACGGTGCGCGCGTGCATTTCGGGCGTCGCGTGACCGGCCTTACGCAGACCGATGATGACGTCGACGTCGAGATCGACGGCGAACTGTTCGGCACGTACGACCTCGTCATCGGCGCGGACGGCCTGCACTCGACGGTGCGCGAGCTGGTCGGCATCCACGTCACCCCCGAGCAGACCGGCATGGGCATCTGGCGCACGTTCGTGTCACTGCCGCCCGACGTCGACCGCAGCGAGCTGTACTACGGCGGGCCGATGTACATCGCCGGGTACACGCCGACCGGCGACGACACGATGTACGCGTTCCTCGTCGAGAAGGCCGAGGACCGCTCCGGTGTCGCGCCCGAGGAGGCGCGACGCATCATGGTCGAGCAGTCCCGCGCCTACGACGGGCCGTGGAACTCGATCCGCGCCGACATCGAGGCCGGGGCGGATGCCAACTACACGTGGTTCACACGGCATCTCGTCGAAGCGCCGTGGAACCGCGGCCGCGTCGTCGTGATCGGCGACGCCGCGCACAGTTGCCCGCCGACGATCGCGCAGGGCGCGGCGCAGGGACTCGAGGACGCGGCGGTGCTCACCGAACTGCTCGTGGCCCGGGAGGCCGTGGACGACACGCTGTGGGACGAGTTCCACGACCGCCGCATCGCGCGCGCGTCGGCGATCGTCGACGCGTCGGTCCAACTCGGTCGGTGGCAGCTCGACGGCGTCCGCGATGCCGACATGGGTGGCCTGATGTTCCGCGTGGCGCAGCTCACGGCGGCTCGCGCATGAGCGGGGTCGTCGACGTCCACGCCCACCTGCTCATGCCGGGGCTGCATGCCGAGGTGGAGCGGCGGGTGCCCGACGAGGTGCAGGAGGCTGCCGACCTCGAGCTGCGTCGCAACGGTCTGGCGAGCCTGCAGGCCTCGGGACGCATGATCGGTGAGCGGATCCCGCGCCTCACCTCGGTCGGGGCGCGCCTGACCGCGATGGACGCTCAGGGCGTCGACCGGCAGTGGGTCAGCCCGTCGCCGAACCACTTCTACCCGTGGGCGAACGAGGGCCTCGCGACGTGGACGAGCGGCGAGGCCAACCGTCTCATCGCCGAGCACGTCGCGGCGGCGCCTGATCGTCTCGTCGGCCTCGGCACGGTGCCGCTGCAGCACCCGCACCTCGCCGTCGACGCGCTCGACGACGCCGTGCTCGGCCGGGGCCTCGCGGGCGTGGAGATCTCCTCCTTCGCGGGCGACGTCGAACTCAGCGACGACCGACTGGAGCGGTTCTGGGCGCGGGCTGCGGAGCTCCGCGCGGTGGTGTTCCTCCACCCGTTCGGCTGCTCGCTCGACGAGCGTCTCGACCGCTTCTATCTTTCGAACACGGTGGGGCAGCCGGCGGAGAACGCCGTCGCCCTGTCGCACCTCATCTTCGCGGGCGTGCTGGACAGGCATCCGGGACTCCGCCTGATCGCGGCGCACGGCGGCGGGTACCTGCCGACCGCGATCGGCCGCTCGGACCGCGCGTGGAAGGTGCGGCCCGAGGCGCACGTGTGCGCGCACGCGCCTTCGACCTACCTGTCGAAGCTGTGGTTCGACACCGTCGTGCACGACCAGCGGGCGTTGCGCTGGCTCGTCGAGGTGGCCGGGGCCGACCGCGTGCTGATGGGCAGTGACTTCCCGTTCGACATGGGGCTCGACGACCCTGGCGAGTTCGTGCGCGGCGCGGGGCTCGGGGAGGCTGAGGCCGCGGCGATCCTGGGCGGCAACGCCGAGGCGCTGCTGCAGACGCGGGTGAACGCATGAGGATCGCGCGCTGGGTCGATGGAGCCGACGTCGGCGAGGGGTTCGTCGACGGAGCGTCGGTGGTCCCGTTCCCCGACGGGCTACGGGTGGCCGAGGTTCTCGCGCGGGGGCTCTCGGCGGCTTCCGTGCTGTACGAACGGCGAGATCCCTCCACGGCGCGCCCGCTGTCGGACGTCCGCCTCCTCGCCCCGCTCGTTCCGGCGACGATCCGTGACTTCGTCGCGTTCGAGGAGCACGTCGAGGGCGTGAGCGCGTCGGTCGACGGCAAGAGCGAGGTCGTGCCCGAGTGGTATGAGGCTCCGACGTTCTATTTCACCAACCCGCACACCGTCCGCGCGACCGGTGACGTCGTCGCCATCCCTGAGACACAGCGACTCGACATCGAGCTGGAGCTCGCCGCGGTGATCGGCGGCGTTCCCGGCTCGGAGGGCGAGAACCTGGATGCCGCAGACGCTGCAGCCCACATCTTCGGCTACACCGTGATGAACGACTGGTCGGCCCGCGACCTGCAGTCGCGCGAGATGAAGGTGCGCCTCGGTCCGGCAAAGGGCAAGGACTTCGCGATGACCCTCGGCCCCTGGATCGTCACGGCGGACGCGCTCGCGCCGTACCTCGACGCCGACGGCTTCCTCGCGGTACGCGCCGAGCTGTTCATCAACGGCGAGCTGACCGGCGCCGACCTCGTGTCGAACATGGGGTGGCCGTTCCCCGAACTGGTGATGTACGCCGCGCGGAACTCGGTGGTCGTCCCCGGCGACGTGCTCGGGTCGGGGACCGTCGGGAACGGCGGATGCCTTGGCGAACTGTGGGGACGGCGCGGGGCGCTCGATCCACGGCCGCTCGAACCCGGCGACGAGGTGCGCATGGTCATCGAGGGGGTCGGCGAGATCGTCAACGTGGTGGGCGAGCGCGTTCCGGCTCCGCCGGTTCCGCGCGCGCGGGTGCGTCCGAGGGAACGAGTCAGATGAGAACGGCCGGTCTCGCCGGGAACCTCTTCGTCGTCACGGGGGCGGCGGGCGGCCAGGGCGCCGAACAGGCGCGCACCCTCGCGCGGGCGGGTGCCGAGGTGATCGCGGTCGACGTGGCACCCGAAGCCCCCGAACTGGCCGCCGAGGGAGCGATCACCTACCGCCGTCTCGACGTCTCGTCCGAGGCGGAGTGGGCCGCACTCGCCGCCGCGCTGGCCGGCCGACGGGTGCGGGGCCTCGTCAACAACGCCGGCATCACGCATCGCGCGCGCATCGGTTCTCTCCGGCGCGCCGACTGGGATCGCGTGTTCGCGATCAACGTCACGGGCGCGATGCTCGGCATCCAAGCACTGCTCCCGTCGATGGATGCCGGCTCCTCGATCGTCAACATCGGCTCCGTCGCGGGCCTCACCGGGCACTACACGGCCGCGTACACCGCGAGCAAGTGGGCGCTGCGCGGCCTCACGCACGCCTGCGTGACGGAACTCGGACCGCGTGGCATCCGGGTCAATCTCGTGCACCCGGGATTCATCCGCACGCCGATGACGGCGTCGGCACCACCGGCATTCGCTGAGGCGAACACCGCGATCATCCCGCTGCACCGCGTCGGCGAGCCGGCCGAGGTCGCCGAGTTGGTCGCCTTCCTCCTCTCGGATTCCGCGGCCTTCATCACCGGGGCGGAGATCGGTGTCGACGGGGGTCAGACGCTGTCCGGGGCGGCGACCGTGCTCTCGCATGCCCTTCGCTAATGTTGAAAATCGACATAAGTCGGCTATGATAGCCGGTGACGTCGGGGCCTACGCGGTCCGTTCGCCCGGTGAGGGAGCCGGAGCGGCACATACCGTCGCGTCGATCGCCCGGTCGTACGGGCGCACACGCATGACCGTCTCTCCCGCTCGTGTCCGCATCCTGGTGGCCGCTCTTCTCGCGGTGTCGTTCCTCGGGGCCCTCGACCACACGGTGGTCTCGACCTCGCTCGCGACGATCGCCGGCGATCTCGGCGCGCTCGAGCACATGAGCTGGATCATGGTCGGCTACACCCTTGCCGCCACTGTGATGCTGCCCGTGCTCGGCAAGCTCGGCGACGTCGCAGGGCCACGCAGCGTGTTCCTCGCCTCGCTCGGGCTGTTCCTCGTTGCGTCCCTCGCGTGCGGATTCGCCCCCGACCTCGGATGGCTGATCGCCGCACGCGTGCTCCAGGGGCTCGGCTCGGCGGGGCTGCAACTCATGTCGCAGACGATCATCGCCCGCGTCACCAGCCCGCGCCAGCGGCCCCGTTACATGTCGATCATCGGCACCGCCTTTCCGGTCGCGATCGTCGTCGGACCCGTCGTCGGTGGTCTCATCACCGACTTCTGGGGGTGGTCGTGGGTGTTCTGGATCAACATCCCGGTGGGCATCGCCGCCTTCGCACTTGCCCTCGTGGCCGTGCCGCGCCTCCCCGGCGGCGCAAACCCGCGTTTCGACATCCCCGGATCGATCGTCTTCACGGGCACGCTCATCGTGCTCGTGCTCGCCGTGACCTGGATCGGCGACGACACCCTGCGGTCGGCCGCGCTCGCGTGCGCCGCGGCCGCGGTCATCGGCATCCTGGCCCTCGTCGCCATCGAACGGCGTGCGCCCGAACCGATCCTGCCACCGCGCATCCTGCGCAACCGCACGATGCTGACCTGTCTCGGTCTCTCGCTCATCGTCGGCTCCGGGCTCTTCGCGATCGTCGCCTACGTGCCGACCTACATCCAGATGGCCTATCGCACGACGGCGACGCTGTCGGGCCTCGTGCCGATCGCGACGGTGCTCGGCATGCTCGCCAGCAACCTGCTCACCGGGTGGCTGGTCAGCCGCTCGGGCCGCTACCGCTTCTACCCGGTGTTCGGGACGCTGGTCGGATCCGTCGGGCTCACGATCATGGCGGTCCTGCCGGCCGGGATGCCCCTGTGGGTGCCCATGGTGGTGATGGCCGCGGTGGGCATCGGCACCGGCTCGTTCATGAACCTCATCCTCGCGGTCGCGCAGAGCGCAGTTGCCCGCTCAGACCTCGGGGCCGTCACCGCCACCACGAACCTCGTGCGCCAGGTGGGTTCGGCCGTGGGCACGGCGATCGTCGGCGGCGTGGTCGGCTTCGGTGTCGCTGCGGCCCTCCCGATCGGTCTGGATGCCGACACCCTCACGCCCGCGGTGGTGCGCGCCGCGGCACCGCAGGTGCAGGATGCCGTCGCCGTCATCTACCATGACACCTTCGCGCCGGTGTTCCTGGGACTCGCGCTCGTCTACGCGTGCGGCATCGTCTTCGCCGTGCTCCTGCCCGGCGGGCGCCTTTCCGACGACGCGCCCGTACCCCTCCCCGCCGTTTCCGACCTCGACCGCCGGCCCGCTTGATCTCGAAGGAGAGAACATGTCCGACACCCCCACGATCGCCGTCGTCGGCAGCGGACCCATCGGCGCGGCCTATGCCCGCGTGCTGCTGGAGTCGCTTCCGCACGCGCGCGTGATCATGTTCGAAGCCGGCCCGCAGCTCACCGAGCGTCCCGGTGAGAGTGTGCGCAACATCGCCGATCCCGACGAGAAGGCTCGCGCCCGCGAGCGGTCGCAAGGACCGCAGGCGGGGGAGTTCCGCGATTCTCTCGGCATCCCCTCCGGCACCATCGTCGAGGGCATGTTCACGGCCCGGCAGGGCACGCATCTGCTCGACTTCGGCGGGGAGGGCTCGGCCCACGCCCCCACCTTTCCCGCGGCCGCGGCCGCGACGAACGTCGGCGGTCAGGGCGCGCACTGGACCTGCGCGATCCCGCGGCCTGCGTTCAGCGAGAAGCTCGACTTCATCGCCGACGACGAATGGGAAGACCTCATCTCCACCGCCGAAGCACTGCTGCACAAGCAGAGTGCGGCGTTCTCGGACTCGCCCGTGGGCGCTGCCATCCGCACGCTGCTGGACGGGGAGTTCGGCGCCGAGCTCCCCGTCGGCTACGGAGTGAGCACGTTGCCGGTCGCCGGAGATCCGCAGCCCGACGGCACCATGCGCTGGGCCGGGACCGACACGGTGCTGGGGCCGCTCATCGAGCCTGGATCCGACACCGGGGCCCGGTTCGAGCTGCGTGACCTCACGCTCGTGCGGCGCATCGAGCACGACGGCGTGCGCGTGCAGGGACTGTTCGCGGAAGACCTGCGCACGCACGAGCAGACGTTCGTGCCGGCCGACACCGTCGTGGTCGCCGCGGACGCGTTCCGTTCACCGCAGCTGCTCTGGGCCTCCGGCATCCGCCCGAATCCCCTCGGCCGGTACCTCACTGAGCACCACGTCGTCATCGGCACCGTCGTCCTCGACGGCGACCGGATGAGCGAACTCGTCTCCGACGACGAACTGGAAGCCGAGCTCGCCCGGCGCGCGATGAACCCGACCGACCCGGTCGCGGCGGTCAATCGCATCCCGTTCTCGGAGCCTGAGCACCCGTATTCGGCGCAGATCATGTACGCCGAGAACCCGCCGTTCCCTCTCGATCCCGAGCATCCCGCCGCGGGGAACCGTTGGGGGTACATCAACATGGGCTTCGGCGTGCGCAAGTTCCCGCGGTTCGAGGACGGCGTGACCTTCAGCGACGATGAGCTGGACTACCGCGGTATGCCCAACTTCACCATCGAGTACGCCCTCACCGAGCGGGAGGATGCCGAGATCGCCCAGGCCTCCGAGCGCCTGCGCCGTGCCGGCGCTGCGCTGGGCTCGTTCATCGCCGGGCCGCGGCTGCTGCCGAACGGTTCGAGTTTGCACTTCATGGGGACCATGCGTGCGGGCACGGACCCCGCGACCTCGGTAGCCGATCCGTACTCGCGGGTGTGGGGCTTCGAGAATCTCCTGGTCGGCGGCAATGCCCTCATCGCCACTGCCAACACGATGAACCCCACCCTGACCAGCATCGCGATCGCCGTGCGCGGCGCCCGTCGGCTCGCGGAGGAGCTCGGTTCGGCGGCCGCGGCGGCCGCGGGGTCCAGACCGTGAGCGGGCAAGACGAAGAAGACCGCCCCTCACCAGGGGAAAGCAAAACCCCCGCCATGTAGAAGCTAGGCGAGGGTTTCTGGGACCGTTGTAACGACGGTCCGTGTGGCTCCGACGGGCGTCGATCCCGTGACCTCACGATTTTCAGTTGTATGCGCCGGGTTTACGGATGCTCACGAATGCTCGTTTGCCGCGTGATTCCGCGGAAGTCGTGCTCGTTGGTGATGGCTGGTGGTGGGTGGTTTCAGCCGGGTTCCCGGCCCGGGACCGGCCCGGCGCGAAGCTAGTACGGCGTCGGGTCCGAGAGAAAGTCGATGTCCAGTTGTTCAGAGCGACGGACTCTCGACAGCGGAAACTCATCGTCGGAGCTCAGTTCGCCTGAGATGCTCTCGACCGCGTCACGGATGGCGGGGTCCTCCGCGTCCTTGGCGCGAGGCAAGCACCGTGACGCGAGAGCGTCTGCAAATGAAGTCCAGAGAATCGCGAGCCGCACGGGGTTCTTCTCTGCAAGTATCGCTGCGCAGATCGCGTCGAGTTCTGAAGGAAGTTTGCCCACTTGGGAAAGATCAGCGTCCTCCGGGATCGATGGGACGCGTCCTGCCTCGACGATCACATGAAGGGTGAGCGACACCGGAAGGTTGCTCCAGTCTTCTGCTTCGACGCGAACCTCGGCTACGTGCTGCAGGACCTGCCCGAGTGCGCTCGCGGGCTTCTCATACTTGGCGCGGATCAGGTTCTGGACTGGCATGAGCCATGGTTGTACCTCATCCAGAACCGCGAAGCGTCCGAACCATCGACCAACGGCAAGCCCAAACTCTCGTGCCTCCCGCGCGTCTTTAAGGCTGTACGGGTGAGCTGTCACCGGTGTAGCGATGTTTTCTTTCGGAACGGAAGCGATTTGAGCGAGGTCCGCAAAGTGGCCCCCGTCCGTCGCGGTAATGAGGGGATACCTAGGGTTCTCTCTGCTCTCTGCTCACTGCCGCACGATGGACGACCTCGTCGCTGAGCTGCACGAGGGGTGCGAGCTGAATCAATTCACGCTTGGGCTGGACGACGTCGCAACTCTGCGAGACGATCACGAATCTTCCGGTCAGCTCCGCAACGCCGAAGTCCTCGATCACTTGCCCTTGTCGGAGCAGGCGGAAATGGTTCTCTTCCATACGTGCAGATCAAGCACCCATCGCGTAGGTGGACGCCGGGCGATTGATATCGCCTTCCGAGGATGCATGTGCCTGGCGTTCGCGATCGAGGACCGCGAACAACTGGAGTCGCTGGTCGGGCGCGCCTGAGGCGCGGATCGTCCTGACCTCACGGAGGAGCTCTGCGAGGTGCTCTTCGTTTTGCGACGCCATGTTGCCGCCAGCGGCCCAAAGGTGCACCGTCCGGCGAGAGACGCCGAACAGCTTCGCTGTTTGCTCCCACGTGAACGACGTGGTGGCTCGGAGCTCAGCAATCAACTCTGCGGTGGACGAGGATTCGCCGACCGCGACATCTGATGTGTCCAGAGCCGTAGCGAAGCTACTGATGGCTGTGTTCGAAGACGAGTCAGAGGGCGCAAAGAACGGACGCACGATGACCGTATCCAGTTCTCGAGCCACCGGGACGGACGTGCCCAGCAATGCGAGCGCAGTAAGCCCGATCGCAGACAGAGTAAAAGCGCGAGGGTTGAGTTCTACCACACCATTCATGCGTACCTCTTGGTAAACTCCTCGGTTGTTAGTGCGTGGAACTGTCCACTCGCAATTGCGGAGAGGTTATTGACACGTTCGCAAACCGAGTCGACCGTAAACACATTGCGCGACTCGTCGTAGGCGTCGAGATCGAGTATCCAGCTCTTCTCCTGCACGGGAGCGAGAGTTGGATCAATCGACTCGTTCGCACCGACCTGTGCCGACCGAACGAGTAGTGCGGCACCGTCGAGTCGATACACGGACTCTGTGATGCTGTGCACAAGTGTCGATCCGGCCGGGGCGTCTCCGACACCACCCAGAACTGACGGCGCGAATCTTTCGCTGAGGCGCGCAAGATCATCTGCGCCGACAATTCTGTTGGTATAGCGGTAGCCGATTCGGGTGACCACAGGGATCTTCGCTGTCTCGTTCAATGCATCCAGCGCACCGCGTAGGCGGGTGATGAAATCCTCGTGGCCCTTATACGCGCTCGTTTCGAGTGCGATAAAGCTCTCGCCAACGGAAATCGTCCAATCGTCAGCAGCGGATGTGAGGCGATGAACGAAGCCGTTGGCTTGCTGCTGTGGGCCAGCGGGAGTAAAGAGGAGTTGCACTTCGGAATCACGCCGCTTAAGTGGGAACCCGTCGCTGAGCTGTCTCGCCATGGTGGCCGCGACGCTCTCGAGGTCGAAGCTCGAAAGTTCTGGCCAGCGCACCTGGACTAGGACTCGGGCGAGAGGTGCCTGAGCGAGAAGTGCCGGGACGTCAGAATGTGATGCTGTCCGGATGGTCACGCTTCACACTGTACTTCACATCGGCGTACTACGTCGACAGGCTTGTTGCGGTCGAGGAGCGCACGGACCGCAGCGGAGCGAGGACTGCGCGCACCGCAGGCCGCGGCAATCCGCCGGCCGGAGGCCAGCCTTGAACGAGTAAAGAAAGTTCTCACACACGGCTTGACGGACCGCCGGTGTCTGGCGTCGACACTAAAGTCGGACTGTGACCGATGAGCCGACCACGCCGCTGAGCGATGCCTATCTCGAAGACTACGTGTCGGGCCTCCAGGTCAGGAACACTCCCGAAGAGCGGGAAGCTGTCCAGCCGTTCTCGCGGCTCCTCGTTGAAGACTACGGCTACCCGAAGTCACGCGTGCAGACTCGTCCTCAGCATCGCGTGAAAGCACGGCCGAGCGATCGCGCGAAGGAGTACCCGGTCGACATCGCGGTCTTCACCTCCGATGCACGGACCGAAGAGAACTGCTACATCATCGTCGAGTGCAAACAGAAGAACCGTAAGGACGGACGTACCCAGCTCGAGGACTATCTGAGGTTCTCGCGGGCGCGCCTCGGGGTGTGGTTCAACGGTGCTCAGACTTTGTTCCTCTTGAAATCGGAGGCTAAGGGTCGGGTGACCTTCGAAGAGGTGCCCAACATCCCCAAGTTCGGCCAGCGAGTCGAGGATGTTGGCCAGTTCCGACGTGAAGACCTCAGACCGGCCTCGAATCTCAAAGCTGTCTTCAAGTCCATTCGCAACTATCTCGCCGCTAATGCCGTAGGCATCACGAGGGATGAGGTTTTCGCACAGCAGATCATCAATTTGATCTTCTGCAAGATTTACGACGAGCGATTCACAAAGCCGAACGACATGGTCCAGTTCCGTGCCGGCCTCGACGAGGACACGCGCGAGGTCAAGAAGCGCGTGGAGGGCCTCTTCGACCGAGTGAAGGATCAGTACGAGGACGTGATCGCGAAGAGCGATCGGATCGAGCTAGACAGCAAGTCTCTGATGTACGTCGTCGGCGCTCTACAGCAGTTCTCGCTCAGCGAGAGCGAGCGTGACGCCGTTGGCGAGGCGTTCGAGACCTTCATCGGTCCGTCGCTCAAGGGGCCTCAGGGCCAGTTCTTTACGCCCAGGAACGTCGTGCAGATGGTCGTCGACATGATCGACCCTCGCCCCGGGGAGAAGATCATTGACCCCGCATGTGGCTCGGGTGGATTCCTCGTGGAAGCGCTTCGGCACGTATGGCGACACATCGATCAGCAGGCCGCTGACTACGGGTGGCCAGACAACGAGCTTTTTGCGGAGAAGCAGAAAGCAGCGATAAGCAACTTCCGCGGCATCGATAAGGACGACTTCCTTGCGAAGGTAGCGAAGGCTTACATGGTGCTGCTCGGTGACGGGCGTGGTGGCGTCTTTTGTGAGAACAGCTTGGACGCGCCGAGTTCCTGGTCATCGAAGACTCGCGATGGAATCCAGCTCGGAACGTTCGATGTCGTACTTAGCAACCCGCCCTACGGCAAAAAGCTCTCGATTGATGAAGTTGAGACACTGCAACGATTTGAGTTGGGTCACCGCTGGACATCTGATCACGGATCGTTCAAGAAGGGGAAGGTTGCCGATAAGCAGGCGCCGCAGATCCTGTTTGTTGAGCGCTGTCTTGACCTGCTCAAAGACGGCGGCCGCCTCGGCATTGTCTTGCTCGAAAGCGTTTTCGGTATGCCCAAGTACCGTTACGTCATTGATTACATGCTCAAGCGCGCGGACATCAAGGCCGTCGTTACGATGCCCGAGGATCTGTTCCAGCCCAATACGCACGCTAAGACCGTCGTCGTGATCCTGCAGAAGCGGGGGCCGCACGATACTCCCAGCAGTGCACCCATCTTTATGTGTGACGTCAAGTGGTGCGGGCATGACTCGCGAGGGAACCCCACCTACCGAGTCGAGAATGGCGAGCGCACGTTGCTCGACGATGTGCCGCGGGTCGCAGCACTCTACAAGCAAGGTCCAGGCGCCGAGCCGGTGTTAGCGTGATCTCGTTCTGGTTGAGTCCGGCAGAGGTGCGGGACGCAACGTACATACCGAAGTATTACTCGCCTGAGGTCGATGCCCTACTGGACGACTTGGCGCGTGACTATGAAGTCTTCAGCGTCGCGGAGTTGGTTGAAGTTGGCGCGCTCGAACTTGCCACGGGCCACGAGATCGGCAAGCACGCCTACGGCACAGGCGACATCCCGTTCGTTCGCACCAGCGATATCCCGAACTGGGAGATCAAAGTCTCTTCGAAGCAGGGGGTGTCAGAGGACGTCTACCGGGAGTACAGCGCTCGACAGGACGTAAAGCCCGGCGATCTGCTGTTAGTTCGGGATGGCACCTACCTCGTCGGCAACTCGGCCGTGGTTATGCCTGAAGACGGAGACCTGATCTATCAGTCTCATCTCGTTCGTATGCGTGTGCTCCCCAACAGCATTGGACTCGATCCTTACCTACTTTTTGCGTCGATGAACTCTGCGATTACGCAGGCGCGCGTGCGCGCGCTGCAGTTCACCGCGGACATCATCGACACGCTCGGCCAGCGCGTCGGGGAGTTGCCGGTAATAGTGCAGCGCGACGAAGCGAAGAGGCTAGAGACGAGTCGGATCGTGCGCCGGCTGCTCGAGAGACGCGCTTCGTTTAAGCGGACCATTGCCGGGTTCGGTGCGGCTATGGAGCAAGTTCTGCTCGACGGCGACGACGCGGAGCTGAGCAAGCTGGTGTACGGCGACGACGATTCAAGCAAGAAGCATCACAGAGCCCCGGCAGTGTCGTCAGAGATGGGACAGTTCCAGGCCTTCTGGAAGTCGTCGGACGGTATTCGAGGGGGGATCTACCTCCCCACCTATTACGACGTATCCATTGATCGCGAGCTCGATGCGATGAAGGACAACTGTGAGCTCATCACGATAAATGAGCTCGTGGAGCGAGGGGACCTGACTCTGTCTACGGGCCACGAGGTTGGCAAGATGGCTTACGGGACCGGAACCTATCCTTTCCTCCGAACGACCGACTTCTCCAACTGGGAAATTATCCACAATCCGAAGCAGGGTGTCTCAAAGGAGATCTTCGACGACTACCGACGGAAGCAAGACCTTCGTGAACTCGATGTGTTGCTTGTGCGGGATGGCACGTACCTCGTCGGCTCATCCTGCATCGTGCTTCAGGATGACGCAGAGAGCCTCTACTGCGGAGGCCTCATTCGCGTGCGAAGCACGAGCGAGGGTCTCGATCCCTTCCTGTTGTTCGGGCTTCTGAACTCGTACATCGTGAAGCGCCAATTCAGAACGAAGCAGTTCACCCGAGACGTCATCGACACGCTCGGCCAGCGAGTTCTCGAGGTCGTGCTGCCGGTCCCGCGTTCACCAGAGCTTCGGACCCTTATCTCCGGCTTGGTCGAGACCGTCGTGCGGGCGCGGGTTGGAGCGCGCGTCAGCCTTCGCGAAGTCTTCGACTCATACGGGCCAGCGGAGGATCGCACGCTCGCGAGTTGAATCCCGTCGTTCGGGCCGGAGTCGGTCGCTTCCGTGTGACGTGGCCGTCACGTCGTCATTTATTTGGCTCGCGGTCGGCGTACGCGGGTCGTCTTCGCGTTGGAATCGACCGGCTTGACGTCACGAGCTTCGAACCGCCGCTGCCAGTCCTCGAAGACGGGCAACAGGTCGGGCGCGCGGTTCTCGAGGGTCCGTGTCATGAAGCTGCCGAGATCGGCGATCGGGCGAGTGATTCGGGCGTCCGCGGCTGCGGAATCGAGTGCGAACGACTGAATGCGCGGATTGAGCCCCGTACTCCAGGCGTCGCCGATAGCCTTCGGTCGTAGACGCTCAACGAGGTGACGATGATCAGACTGACCGACTTCCTGCCGGTACCCGAACCGTCCTCGACCAAGCTGAAGTTCAACATGCGAGCGGGCGGCGGTGGCGGGGAAGCGTGGGACCTTCTCATGGACGACCACGAGGAGTGGCTCAACATGAGTCGCTGGCGAACCAAGCAGACCAACAACAATCTCGGGAACTCCCGGTACCTCCTCGCTTGGGCGCAGTACTACCCCTACGGCCCGCAGTACTTCATCTTCGGCGGATTCTTCAAGGTCACACCTATCGTTCCGGCGGCGATCAATGCGTATGGGTACGAGCTTGAGGCTCTGCCCCTGCATTCGGAGTTCATCAAGCGGTTGATCATCAAGCTCGAGCGTCCGATTGGCCGAAATGTCTATCTCCGCAAGTACGAGAGCGTTCAGGATCAACTTGGACCGGAGGTGTACGAGCTCGCACCAGATACGAAGCTTGGAACGTTCCCCGGCTACCAGAACGTCAGGCTTCGGCATCACGAGCTGCAGCGGATCATCGCCAATGACGAGCCGAGCTGGCGTGACGCGCTCTCGAGCGTCAAGGGCGTGTACGTGATCACTGATCTCAGCGATGGCCGCCTCTACGTGGGATCCGCCTCGGGCGAGGCGAACGGTTTATGGCAGCGGTGGGCGGCATACGCGCACCTGAAGAACCTAACGGGTGGCAATCGCGAACTCGAGAGGATGCGAATCGATCTCGGAGACGGCCATATCGTCGGCAACTTCCAGTATTCGATTCTCGAGATATTCGATCCGAAGACCAAGGACGAGGTGATCCTCAAACGCGAGGCCTTCTGGAAACAAGCGCTCGACTCGCGCGCTCACGGCATGAACTGGAACTGACATCCGCGAGAGCGATGCTCGCGGAAGATGGGTCAGCGGGTCTGCTCGGTTAGCTCCTGCCAAGCTCGCTGAAACTCGCTGACACGATCGAGCCCGCGAGCGGAGGCGGATCTCACCTGATCTACGCGCACCACTACGCCGTTCGTGTGGGCGCGGTGCTTGCCAGCCTCTTGCACCTCGCTGGCTGTCCACTCGCGTGCGGCGATGACTCCGTCGTTGTCGCCGTCTACGAGCAAGAAGATGCACACATCGAAGCCGAAGGAGCGAATCGGCGAGAACACCGCGGACGGGCTGGTGTCTGAACGGATCGCGCGGACCTTCACCTGCACTTTGCGTCCATCATCGGCGACGAGGTCGTAGGACTTCTCGGAATTCGGCGCGAGGAGCCCGTCGTAGACGATCGCGGCGCAGTACTCGGCCAGGTCGCCAATCGGTGCGTTGTTGGTACGGACGAGACCGCGGTGGCGGAGCTCCGCGAGGATGTCGGCATAGCGGCGGAGCAGCTGGCCCACAGTGATTTGGGCGAGCTCATCGCTGACGTCCGTCGGGATTGCTATCGGTGACTGAACGTCGCTGCGCGCGAAATGCTGGCGGACGAGCTCAGCCTGTCCATCAGTCATGACCCAAGCCGTGCCAGCTTCTACCGGGTGCCGCCAGTTCTGTCGCCGCATCCACGCGCGAACAGCCTTCGGGTCGACGTCGAGTTCGTCGGCGAGCTGTCGAACAGTTAGCGATGACGCGTCCATATCTGCACCGTATCGGAGCGCCAACCGGCCCCAGACCGGCCCATGCCTCCGGTGAGGCCACCGAATCGGCATCCGTCCGGCCCGTTTCGACTCGCTTCGCTCGCTCAACGACCGGGTGATCGGAGCAGGGCGCCCGAGCGGAGAAACCACCCCTCACCAGCCCAAAGCAAAACCCCCGCCATGTAGAAGCTAGGCGAGGGTTTCTGGGACCGTTGTAACGACGGTCCGTGTGGCTCCGACGGGCGTCGATCCCGTGACCTCACGATTTTCAGTCGTGCGCTCTACCAACTGAGCTACAGAGCCGCGCGGCATCCGATGGACATCTGCCGCGTCCTACACG
>Ga0207655_1000529_pt1 | contig 48513 bp, 25 predicted proteins | sample KBSM44metaG_FD_184398 | JGI IMG/M metagenome (GOLD analysis project Ga0207655, IMG submission 184398) | Miscanthus rhizosphere microbial communities from Kellogg Biological Station, Michigan, USA - KBS M4-4 metaG (SPAdes) (version 2) | ecosystem: Host-associated > Plants > Roots > Rhizosphere >...
TTAGTTAACATAATGTCTCTTTCCAGAACACACGACAAAAACGAGCCCTTGTGTATAAAGGGCTCGTTCGATTTTGATATTTATCGTTTATACATAATTTTATACATCGTTGATTTACCAACGCTTTCGTCCCTTTTTAAATAACAGTTATTGCATGAAAAGCAGCTTTTTTATGCATATACTTCCTATGCCTCCCACACTCGCTCGTTAAATATAAGAAGGAGTAGAAAATAAAAAAGTTATTGATAGCTACATAATTACTAACGTAATTTATGATATCTACCAATAACAATCTTAAAAATTGCATCCCACTTGAGCTTATTTTAAAAGAATCTTTGTAGTGGCCTATATAACAGGCATAAAAAGAAAATATTATATGCTACATATATGAATACAAAGCATAATACCCCTTGAAAGTGTTATTTTTTAATAAAGTTTGTCTTAAGTATTAGAAATATCACAACATATATCGTCCATGATACTTTATATAAGTCGTTAAGGATTTATTGAATAATGTAGAATGCTGCGTCTCTGATCCTTAATTATGCTCCCTTCTTTGAACAAAATATCTTGCATTTCCGTGATGGAATGGTCATCAAGTGCAAGAGCAAAAACGTCTTGTTCAGATGATGTCAGTTGTTTTAAAAAAAGTTTTTCTTTAAGCATCTGACATTCTTCTTCAACACGTTTAAGGCGATCTACTTTTTGAACTAAATCAGAAGCCACGCTCTAAATATGTTCAATACCCATTAACAATTTTTTCATTTGATCCATCATAAGATCCTTCTATTTTTTGAGGGAAACCCATGTAACTTTATATCAAAAAATCAAAAGAAAAGCCCTCTTAGGCTGTAGAGAGCTTTTTTAAATAGCTGACATATAAGCAAAATAACTTTAAGTTCTTCCTAATTGCCTTAAGGCAATTTTTTTATGTCTAACGGCTAATCCTGGCCCTTGATTGTTTAATCTATTTATATTTGTAATTCTCATTTTTCTCAATTGCTGTCTTTGTTATGTAAATCTCTCACTACGAGTAGACTCTTGAATACCATTAAAGATGCCTGATGTCTTTTTTATCGTATGTTCTTTAGTTTTTATTTCTTCTTCTATACTTTGAACTACCTTTTCTTCATTTTGTTGAATTTCATGCTCTAAATTCCTCACACGATCATACTCATTGCTGACATTCAGGAATTTTGATTCAATTTAATCGTGACGATCACAGTTAATATTGTCTTTCTTCTCGATACTGTTTATAGCATATCCTAAATAGATCATTGAAAGTGTTTCGAATACACGCTTTTCATGAAAAAGGTATGTGATACGTTCATTGTTTTAAGATTGTTCTAGAATAGATCAGCAACCTTCGCTATTCTTAACTTACCCTCGATTTTTTTCTTTGACATTTGCAAAATCCGCCTTATAACCACGATTCTCTTTACCAAATCCATTTTGACCTACATGCGATGTATGGGTTACAAAATGTCATTAAACTGGATTGAAGATTAAGTAGAATCTGTGTAGTGAACGTTCCCTTTAACCTTCTTGATGCTTCAGCCTGGAAGTATGTATTAAATAGAATAACACTAACTAATAGTTGTTACTTTTTTGCAAACTTTTTATTCATATTTATAGAGTTAAATGATTTTATTATTACTAGATTGATTCACATCTTTTTTAGGAAACAACAATTTAGTATGGCCCCTATTTAAAAATATTTCTTAGTATTTTACAGCGAAATTTTACTGTTCAAGTTTTAAGTGTATGCATACAGAAAAGAATATAAATTTCTAGTTTCTACTCTATACTTTAAAATTTTTTTGAATAGAGTAACTATATTAAATAAATATGGGCGACCATGCAATTTAAAATTTTAAAAGTTCTAATCATGGCTTTATTATTTAAAACCAGTATGGCCGCCTTTTTAGTCTTCACCCTTAAAAGATAGAATTATCTAGCTTTTTTTCTAGAAAGATTGATGAAGAAGATATCAAAAAACCAACCGCCTTTGATAAAAGTTAAGAAAACTAAATAACTAGTTGGCCGCCATTATGCTATACAATACTGACAAATACAAACCAATATCATAACGTATCCTTCTCTATATACTCAAACTAAATAAAGAATAATAACATCTACTACACTTCTAAAAAATTATAAAATAATGGATTATCTGAGATTCGTTGCACTTCTCTTCTACGTTCAGTACTAAATAAACCTCGAAGTGTTCCAAAAAAATAAGCTTCAAAAGTACCCTTGATTCGTTTTCTCTTATAAGCAAAAACAGTCTCCTTAAATGCTTGAACAGCAATGAAAACCAAATCCTCTAAGGGTTGCTCAAGATGACTTATTTTATAGGCTAAACGTACCTTTCCCCATAATTTATAAATATCATCTGCATAAGGAAAAAAAGGTTTTACAGTATTTTTAAAAGAAGTTGGAATAAAAGATGGTGCATAATCAGATGAAAGATTAACCTTTACATTATTACGTATGTATTTATTAAAATCTTTTAAAGATAAATTATAGGTAGAACATTTTTTTGTTCCTTTACCCTTACTCCCCCAATCACTTTGCTCATTTTCTGCGTCAACATCTGCGTCAACATCAGGCTCTAAATTAAGCTGTAAATAATTAACCCAATGATCAAAATAGGGATGATTGACAAATAAATGTACCGGATTCCCTTTTCCATTGTTACTTGGACAGCGACGATAAACAGTAACAATTTGTCCTTGTTTTCGTAGTTCTCTTAAATGACGATCGATTGTTCCTTTTGACTTTTCATATGTTTGGCCCAAATATGTACTACCAGGAAAACAAAACCCTTTTTCTGCAGCAAACCAACAAAGTCGGTCCAATGCCTTTCTAGTTCCTTCATGAAGTCTGTAAAACTTTTCTCCATAAAGCTTGATAATTTCTTTAAGTAATTTTCGTTTCATTGATTGATGTTGAGAACGGTTTTCTGTGAAACTCTGATAATTTTTCATATAATCAAATTCTTCTGTCGTAATCATACGCGTAGTAGACATTAGTCTATCCTCTCCTTTTCAGGAACAAAAAAAGACATCGCATCCCAGAAAATAGGAAAACGATGTCGGATTTTTTGACAGACTACGCCCTTGAAATAAATCTAATTATCCTATAAAATAAAGGCGTAATTAAATTTATGTATTAGGACTTCGACAGGTGTTTTCCCTAGTGTCTTTAGGGTTGACGGTGTAAGGGTGTTGGCGCACCACTTGCACACGTTGGAGTCTTTTTATATTCCGCACTGTTTTGGTGATTCTATTATACCGTCTATTAATCTTATAATTCAATAAGAATTCGTGAACTCCTCATAAAACCTCCGTAGTTCCCTTTACTTATGATTAAAAATGTCTTTGCTTGGATATACTTCTAATATTCTAAAAACCTCACTACAAATGTATCCTCTTACTCAATTATTAATCTTGAAAGTTATAAAGTAAAAAAACAACTACTCTCTTATGTTGTTTTATTGTTTTATATATTGTTTTATATATTTGTTTTATTGTTTTACTGTTTTAGGCAGTCTATAGATACTGATATTACAACGTTTATAAACCTAAACTATCACTAATTTTGCGCGAACTATCACTAATTTTGCGCGAACTATCACTAATTTTGCGTGAAACTATCACTAATTTTGCGTGAAACTATCACTAATTTTGCGCGAACTATCACTAATTTTGCGTGAGAAATGTAATTACGGCTTAACTATCACTAATTTTGCGTGGACAATCTAGATGTGCTTAAAGTATCACCAATTTTGCGTTAGAAATACAGACATGCTTCAACTATCACCAATTTTGCGCATTAAAATGAAGATGGAGTTTAATAAATCAAGAATTTTAAGGTTTCGAAAGTTAAAAATCCTCATGAAGTATCACTAATTTTGCGTGATAGTTAAATTACATGGACAGGTTAATCTTTAACATGTAATTTACACAGTATCACTTTTATGATATTTTAGTGATAGTTTAGAAAAATATGGGGGATTTTATGAAGAAAACGACTGTCATTCAACCATATGATCTGGAAAGTATAAATATAAAAAATTGGGTAACCAAATCAAACATCCTCATTGAGAGTACATATAAATTGTCTTTACAAGAGCAAAGAATTCTTTTAATCATGGCATCTAAAGTGCAGCCTAATGATGAAACGTTGAAGACCTATAGATTTCGAGCGAAAGACTTTATCGAAATCGTAGGTAATAAGAAAGGAACAGGTTTTTACTCTTATTTAAAAGAAATCGTCAATGGCCTTCAAACAAAAATTCTTACGATAAAAGAAAAAGGCAGACAAAGAAATTACAACTGGGTAATTACATCTATTTATGAAGAAAACGAAGGATACATAACATTACAGTTTCATCCTAGCTTAAAGTATCTTTTTTTAGAGCTTAAGGAAAAATTTACATCGTATCAATTAGAGAATGTAGTGAGGCTCAATTCGGTCTATTCCATTCGTATTTATGAACTGCTTAAGCAATATGAGCGTCTGCGAAAAAGGGAATTGACTCTTGAAGAATTACGTCATTTTTTAGCTATTGAACCTACTAAGTATAAACAGTATGGCCATTTTAAAAGTAAAGTATTAGCAGTAGCTCAAAAAGAAATTAATAATAAAACAGATATCCACTTTGAATTCGTGGAAGTAAAGACCGGTAGAAAAGTAACGTCCATAGAATTCATTATTACCAGTTCCCCTGCATTGAACGGTGTTAACTCTGTTAAAGAGAAAGAGCCCGAATCAAATCAGCCATCAATAGATTTAACAGGCGACGAAAAGGAAAATAGGTTGCAGCATGACTTGGTGGACTTAGGAGTTAAGCCGGAAAAAGTTGAGTGGGTTTTATCAGAATTTACGGAAGAGCAGGTAGAACGAAATATCAAATACACGCAAGATCGTTTGACTATGGGAGATATCACTCATCCGCATTCTTACGTAATAAAGTCCATTCAAAAAGACTACGCGAAAGCATCACAAGAATCAAAGGTAGCAAAGCCTAAAAAGTCTATCAGAAAAGAATTAGTTCCAGATTTCATAAGAGAAACTGAAGATAAAGATCGAGTTTTAGAAAATCTAACATTAAAGAAAAGGCAGGAATTATTCTTTAAGGAAAATGGAACTCAGCTAGAATTTGAAGCAAGGCTTTTACAATTTCAAGAATTAAGAAAAATGTTAGTTTTAAATTCTAAGGAACCAAACCAGGAAGAATTCACAAAAGCAGAAGAAGCGGCAGTACAAGAAGTACTCCGAAATATGCAGGACGACTTGGAAAAGCGTGAAAAAGCAGGACTTAAGCCAAGATTAATAAATGATTTCAAGAATAAACAATTAAGAGAGATTTACCAAACCTTCTTGAGCAATCAAGTTTCAAATGAGAGTTAAATAAAAAACACGTCTTCGATGGCGTGTTTTTTATTTAAGCTTAAGATATTTTTTTGATTAAGAGGTAAATTTAATATACAATATGCAGGATAAGATCCATCTTATTGGCGTCTTTTTATTTTTATTTACACTAATAGTATATTAAATTTACCTTGATAGGAGATGTTTTGTGTGGATATTCCTCTGTTAGTTCAACGTTTTCTCATTCATTTGCACGAATCCGAAAAAAAACATTCTACAATTTCTATGTATAAACATGACTTAAATGCATTTTTTCGTTGGTTAAATCAACAGCATCCCCATATAGCGCCAGAAACTTTGCCAGAAGAAAGAGAATGCTATGAAGAATACTTTACCTACTTAAAAGAAAAAAACTTATCAGAAGCCAATTTAAGGCGTGTAGCTTCACATCTAAATGGCTTATTAAGATTTTACGACCTAATTCACCAAATTGGAGTGCTCAAAGCTACAACAAAAAAACAAAGAGAGCTAACTGACAATGATTTTATAAATAAATATGATGCATGCCTACTTTTGGAATCTGTGATAAGTCATAAGAATCTAACGGATACACAATTAAAAATACACGAGCATATAGCTTCTCGTAATCAATCAATATTAATTCTAATGCTTCATTACGGTCTTACAATCAATGAAGTAGTATCTTTAAATATAAAGGATATTAATTTTAGTCAAAATGCATTAACTATTACAACTACCAAAGGGAAACGTATCTTGGACCTTTCTAGTGATGATAAAAAAATAATATACAATTATTTTTCAGCTATCCCCTCACTATTTAAGCCGAAAGATTATACAGATGACCCTTTATTTCTCTCTTTTCACCCTCAAAAGATGGTTTATTGGTACGATTATAACTTAAACAAACCTAGAAGGATAAGTTTAATTGGTGTAAAGCGTATGATTGAAAAAGAAGTTCAACGCTCAGGTTTACAAGTTAAAGTAAGATCTACGCAGTTTCGAAACAGTTGTATACTAAACAAGCTTCTTGAAGGCTATTCTAATGAGCAGATTATTTATTACTTTGGTTTGTCCAGCCGCCATGCTTTGTATCGATATAAAAGATATTTAAAGTCATCATAAAACATATCGTTTCTTTTTTACGATTTAAAAAGCAACATATTGTTGCTTTTTAAATAACTTTTTATCGTTAAGGCTTTTCTACTAATCTATCGCCATAATCCTTATCACCACCACCTCACTCCATTAGAGTGATTCATACGTAAAAATCCTCTAGCTTTAGAATGCTTTTTCTCAATTCTAAACATCCGTTAAGTTTTTGAATTGTTAATAAGTTCAACTAATTAATTATTTGAAATCCCATTATGAAAAGGATTCTTGTTATTTAGTTAAACTTAATGTTTTCTCACTATTATTTAACCATACAACCAAATAACAAGTTAACCTTAAGTTTAACTTAAAAACCAAAGAGAATGGCCGTCGTTTGGATCACCCACCATATTGTTCTACGTGTACTTAGCGATATTCGCATACAGCTAGTTGAGATAAAGGATAAATCACAATGAAAAGTAGGGCGGAATTTCAGGAAAGACATTAAACATTCTAGAATAAAAACGAATGGAAAAACCTCGACTTAAGTCTTGTGAAGGTATGTTCTAGAATTGGATTAAACCTTTTAGTATCAGTACTTCTATCCATTCTAGTTTTTTAAAAAAAGGAATGTGAGACTAGAAAAAACACTTAAAAGAATAAAAAGAAGTAGAAGTCCAATAATTTAATTATCGCAATTTAAAGTAGTTTTCATAAACTTGTCCTGCCTAATTGATTCAATTATACAGGGGCAAATCTATAGATTATCGGAAAAAGTATAATTTTTCGTGCCATAGATTTTTAATAATTTTAAAATACAATAATAAGTAACCTAAATAGTAATGAAAAAACAATAGAGGTGGGTTTATGTGGAAACCTATTTAAAAATTATAAAACAAAGTTGATAATAAACCTCGAACTAAAGCTAGTATAACTACATTCTAGAATTGCTTATAACTCCTATATCAAAGCATTTAAGTACTCCAGAATTTATTTTACAGTGACCAAGTACGATGATTAACCTCCACCTTCCAAAAAACTCTTCAGCTGTTTATTTGAAGATTTCTAACATAATAAATTCAACTCATTCCCCCAAGGAATTTATAGTTAGTTAATGAAATTCCAAATTAGCTAAGAAATCTGTTTTTGAAACCTCAGCAATTTTCTCTAGAATTAAAAATGGACTAAGATTATCAAAATGATTTAAAATAATTAATAGATTCCTAAAAAAAGAGGAATATCTTGAAATTTTCTAGAATTTAATCAATTACATAATCCTCGAATAAAACCTAGTGAAAGTACATTCTAGAATCCTCATGAACCCTTATATATTAAATGGTTCCATCAATCTAGATTTTTGATAAAGAAAGGAGAACTCTAGAAAAATGCCTAAAAATACAGATGAAGAAATTGTCTATACTTTAAAAGATACTGTGAAACTAACTGCTTTAAGTATTGATTTGATCCGTTTATATGAAAAAGAGTTTAACCTCCAGATTCAGCGAACAGAAGGCGGCCATCGTCGATATACCAAAAACAATATCGATTTATTAATTGAAATAAAGAAACGAATTCAAGAGCAAAACTGGAGTTATAAGATGGTTAACCAGTGGCTGCAAGGAGAAGTTATAACGGAAGCTGTAGATATACAGTCAAATCTTGAAAAAAAAATAGATTCTCTTGAAAACAAAGTTCAAGAATTGCTTGATCGATCTGAAAAAGATGAGCAGTTTCAACTTGCACTTATTCAGCGTTTAGATGAACAAGGGACACTGATAAAGCAACTTACGGACAAACTAGATTCTCAGGATCGATATATTGAAAATAATCTAGATAAAAGAGACGAAAAATTAACCAGTGCCCTAAGAGAAATTAGTGATACAAAAAAACTGATAGCGGCCGCTCAAGAAAATCTAGAACAAAAACCGAAAGGATTCTGGAGTAAGTTTTTTGGAAAATAAAAATACAGTTTAACTAGTTCTCTGGCTTCATTCTACAAGGATTTGTATTTTGAAGTCAGTTTTTTCTTTGTGTTCTTTCAATCAATAATTCCTTAATTCTTTTAGAGAAGAATATGTTCTATTATCAAGAAATTCACCTTGTACACCCTATGAATTCCCTTTATAAGAAATTTGAACTAAAATATTTTATTAATGTTTCACACCTTAGTCGTTAGCCTAATAAAATGTAAGGTTAATTTATGTAAGGAGGTAATACAATGGCTTTTCCCTCAAACAGTCAATTCCAGCCTATATTGATAGGAAACCAACCTATATTTGATATGGTAGGGGACCAATCTCCTGCCGCAACTGATCTCGTAGGGAATACGCAATTTCCTGCAGCGTTTTTTGCATATGATGCAACAAATGTTTATTTCAGAATTCGTGTTAATGAGGATCCAAGAAACTCTAAATTAACCGGATTTGCTAATTACGGTTGGGGAGTACTTATTAATACATCAGGAGATCCTGGTGTTTATGACTGGCTAGCTAATGTTAATGGACTGGATAATACTATAAATTTAATTAAAAACACGACAAGAGTTTATAATTCATGGAATGATCCTGCAGAAGGAACAGATGGACGCGGAGCTCCAAATTTTTCGCGTCCAATTGTCAATTTTGATGTAGCCCGAGCTACATTAACCAATGATGGTTCAAATTTTGGTGGAAACCCTGATTATTTTATAGATTTTCAATTTCCTGTTGCAAACTTTTTTTCACTTCTTGGAATTACCGCCTCAACTCCCATTGGATTAGTCATTTTTTCTTCCGCAAATGCAAATAATTATAATAAAGATTCTTTACAAGCAGGTGAAAACTTTCAATTTGTTCAATCAATAACCAATCCAACTCCCCCAGCAGATGTAGATGTTCGAGCAGCTTTGGCTGCAACTAAAACAATTACCTCCGGTCCAACCTCTCTCTTAACAGGTTCCTTAACAACGTGGACACAAAGGATAACAGTAACAAATACAGGTCGAGATATAGCAAGAAGCGTAGTTGCAAGCGATGTCTTTGGTATTGATCAGCTGTCAAGTGTAAGTAATATTACAGCTTCAAGTGGTTCTGCTACCCTTAATGCGGCTAATAAGACATTGACATGGAATATTGGCAACCTCACCGCGGGACAGAGTGTTACACTAACGTATACAGTGGTAGGAACATTTTCTGCAGCAGGTACAAGAAGGCTAAACACAGTTACTGTTTCTGGCACTGACAACTTTACCGGCTCTCAATTAACTCCGGTAACAGCTGCTAATGACGTAACGGTAGCTGCAGCTGCAGCAATTACGGGAAAGGTAACCTCCGGGCAGACTGGTTTACCTCTTAGTGGAGTTACTGTAGAACTTCGCAATCAAAGCAATGTATTAATTTCTACAACTACAACTAACACAGAAGGAAATTATAGCTTTACTCAACTTGCTGCAGGTACCTACAATCTAAATTTTGCAGCTTCAAGCTTTATTACAGCAACCCGTACAACAACGATTACTGCTGGACAAACGCAAGTTCTAAACGTTATTTTACAGCCTCAACCTGGAAATGTTACAGGCACCGTATTATCTCAAGATGGAACACCAGTGAATGGAGCAACAATTAGATTAATCGATCAATTTAACACTGTTATTACAACGGTTACAACCAATGCTCAAGGACAATATACAATTTCTAGTGTTACTCCAGGCCAGTATTCATTAACAGCAAGTGCGTCAAACTTCCAATCACAAAGCCGAGGGGTCACTATTAATTCTGGGCAAACAACTGTTTCAAACTTTACTTTAACTCCTTCACCAGGAACAGTGACAGGAACAATTACAAGTTCTGCAGGTACACCAGTTGAAGGTGCTGTTATAGAAGTACTTGATTCAGGAAGTAATATAATTGCGACCACAACTTCAAACGCTCAAGGACAGTATACGATCAACCAACTTGCTCCTGGTACATTTCGATTAAGAGTGACCGCTCAAAACTTTCAAACTTCACTACTAGGTTTTACTATTCAAGCAGGACAGACGACAAATCAAAATATCGTCATTCAACCATCTCCTGGTACTCTGACAGGTACTTTAACTGATGCCCAAACAGGTAATCCTCTTATAGCGGCATCTGTAAACTTAGTAAATCAAGCTGGCGTTACTATTGCAACAGCCACGACCAATGCTCAAGGGCAATATACTATTACAAATCTAGCTCCTGGGACCTACACCGTAACATTTGGACAGCAGGGGTATGCAAGTCAGACCGTCGGCACAGTTGTTAGAGCTAATACAACAACCACACTTTCCACAGCTTTAAACCAAAATGTAGGTGTTATCAATGGAACAGTAACAAATAATCAAGGTGCTCCTCTTATTGGTACAGTTATCAATGTATTTTTAAATAACAACTTAGTAGCCTCTGTTAACACTAATGAAGCAGGAACGTATACCATTCCTAACTTGGCTCCAGGCAATTATACAGTAAATGCACTCTCGCAAAACTTTCAATCTCAAGTAAAGGGAGCGCAGATTTCTGCTTTTCAAACAACGACTGTCAATTTTACTCTCATTCCTAATCCAGGTGTTTTAACTGGAAAAATTATTGATACGAATGGTAATACAGTTTCAGGAGCAGTTATTAACATAAGAACTAATACTGGAGGAACAGTAATCGGAAATGCGGCAAGTGATCAAAGCGGACTATATACCGTCCCTAATTTGGCCCCCGGAACCTATATAGTAACTGCAACAGCTCCTAACCTTCAAACTTCAAGTCAAGGTACTACTATTCAATCTAATCAAACGACTACTTTGAATTTCACGCTTGCATTTAGTCCCGTTACTGTTACTGGAACAATTCTAAATCAACAAACAGGAGAATCAATTGCAGGTGCACAAATACAAGTGCGAGTCTTGGATGGAAATGGTACCGTTGTTGCAAATGTATTAGCTAACCAGCAAGGTGTTTTTGAAGTTCCGCAACTTGCTCCAGGTACCTATACTATTTTTGCAACGGCTCCTAATTTCCAAACAAACTTTGCATCCGTAAACGTGCTTCCAGGAAGTCAGCCGAACATTCAGATTTCACTTATCCCAAGTCCTGGATATATCACTGGGCAAGTTGTAAATATAATAACAGGCGGTTCTATTGGTGGTGCCACAATAAGTGTTGTTAATCAGAATAATGTCCAATTAAAGACTGTTTTAACAGATAGTCAAGGAAATTATACAATTGAAGGCCTATCACCTGGAAGTTATAACATCGTAGTAAGTGCCACAGACTTTCAATCTAATGTTATAGGTGCAATTGTTTTAGCAAATGATACCACAACTGCGACTATAGCTTTATCTCCTTCACCTGGAACTATTATTGGAAACATATCTCCAAATCAGCCAAATACAGCTGTTCAACTTTACAATACGAACAATATCTTTATACAAAGTACAGTTGCAGATAATAATGGAAATTATCAGTTTCTAAATCTAGCTCCTGGTAGTTATATTGTAAAAGCACAAAGTCCTAACTTTATAACTCAATCGGCTGGGGCGTTAGTTTCCTCAAATGTGGCAACTACGGTGAATCTTATACTCCCTCCAAACCCTGCATCTATTGCAGGAGTTGTTCTGGATATAAATGAAAATGCAATTCCAAATGCAATAATTCAAGTTCTAGATGCAAATGATACCATTATTGGAACCGCTGGAACGGATAGTAATGGAAATTATTCAATTGGAAATCTCCCACCTGGTTCTTTTACTACTGTAGTGACTGCACCAAACTTCGGTAGTAAAATTGGCGGCATTACCCTGCGACCTGGCGATGTCATTAACGCTGTAAACTTTAATCTCGTTCCTAATCCTGGTGGGATCAGCGGACTTATTACAGATGAGAAAACTGGAGAACCGTTAACAAATATAACTGTTATAATTCGCCAAACTATTGGGTCGAGTATTGCTATTGCTACTGTTACTACAGATTCTTCAGGAAACTTTTTAGTTCAAGGGCTTGCGCCTGGCAGTTACACTGTAACAGCCTCGCCTCCAGGATTTGGTACAAAAACTGTAGGGGCATTGGTTACTAGTAATTTAACATCGACTGCTAATATCGAACTAAGTGAACTACCTGGCTCAATTCGTGGGCAACTCATCGATTCTGCAGGAACCCCAATTAATGGGCAGAATTTACAAATTCGACTTCTTGACCAAAATGGCGTGCTGTTACTCACAGAACTTGCTCAACCTGATGGAACATTTGTATTCTCGAATATTACCCCTGGTAATTACATTCTTAACGCTACAGCTCCTGGATTTCAGGCAAACACAGTTGGTGTTCAAGTTCTCAGAGAACAAGAGACTTCCACATTTGTACCACTTAAACCTTCTCCAGCAACATTAACAGGGCAGGTCATTAATGAACAAACGCTTACAGGTATATCTGGAAGCGTTATATCAGTTATTAATCCGAATACCGGGCTGTTAGTAGGAAAAACAACATCAGGGCAAGATGGAACATTTATTCTAGAAGATTTGCCAGCAGGTCCTTTTATAGTAACGGCAAACGCACAAAATTTCGGAACAGATTCTAAAGCGATTATTTTAAATGCTGGTCAGACAACAAATACAACCCTTACGCTTACCCCTAATCCTGGAAGTGTTTCGGGTTTTATCGTTAATCGTATTAATGGGGAACAACTTCCGTCTGGAAGTATTCAAATATTTGATCAAACCGGAGCAGCTGTCGTTTCAGTTGTATCTGACCCAACGGGGAAATTTCTTGTTTCGAGTTTGGCACCTGGTCAGTACACGGCCATAGCTACTTCACAAGGATTTACAAGTGGAATTATCAGCTTTACGATTATTGCTGATACACAGTCTATCGCAAGCTTTGCTTTAGAACCAAATCCATCGTCTATTACAGGGCAGGTCATTGATATAACAACTGGCCAACCAGTAGTTGGTGCTGATGTTATCGTTCGGCAGTTCACTTCCACAGGTCCTATTATCTCTACCACCCAAACCGACTCAAATGGATCTTATATACTTTCCAATCTCCCACAAGGTAGTTTTACTGTCATTGTTATTGATCCGGACTATAGTTCTCAGTCATCATCCGTCACACTTACACCTGGAGCAACGATTAATCTTAATTTCAACTTGCAACAATTACCTTCAAGCATTCAAGGAAATATTATTAATCAAGACACCAGTGCGCCACTAATTAACACTCTTGTTCAACTCATTGACAATAATGGAATTCTTATTACACAGGCTCAAACAGACATTAATGGTTTCTATCAAATAACTGGTTTTAGTGCCGGACAATATACACTATCTTTTATTAATCCACTATTCCAATCCGAGAGAGTAAGCTTTATTTCTGAACCGGGTGAAACGTCTGTAGTTAATGTAGCATTAGTTAGCAATCCTGGAGCTATAACAGGGGAGATATTGGATTCTCAAACATTAGCTCCACTGATTGGTGCATCAGTTCGTGTTTTCCCTGCTTCAAGTTTAATTCCTATTGCTACATTAGTAACGGATAGTACAGGTCAGTACTTTTTAACGGGTTTATCTCCTGGTACGTATACTCTCACTGCTTCATTTGGGACATATGCTTCTTCATCTACTGGTGTTACTGTGCTTTCCAATCAAACAATTTCATCAGATATTATTTTGACTCCAGATCCATCAACTGTTTCGGGAACTATTACATCCGACACTGGATCTCCTATTCCAAATGCTACTGTAAGGATACTGAATCAAAATGAAACCGTACTTGCCACAGTCGTTACAGATGAACTTGGAAATTTTTCTGTTACTGATTTACCACAAGGAAATCAAAAGATTATTGTTACTGCCCCAGGATTCGCCACTCAACTTGGAGGAGTCATTTTAACTCCAGGTCAAGTAGCAACAGGCACTGATTTTACCTTAACAGCCAATCCTGGCAGTATTACTGGGCAAATATTGAGTGCTGCCACAGGTACACCAATTGTAGGAGCAATTGCCATTGTTAGAACTGTTGCTGGCATCCCTGTAATTGTCGCCTCAACGACAACCGATGAAATTGGAAATTATACCGTAACAGGCTTACAGCCCGGTTCTTACGTAATTACTGGATCTGCTACTGACTTTGCGCTTAATACAGTCGGAGCAATCGTAGTCAGTGATCAAGTCACGCAAGCAGATATAACTTTATCTCCTCTGGTGGGAACGATTTCTGGAAGTATAATTGATATTCAGGGAAGCCCAGTTACAGGCTCTAATATTCAAGTTCGGGTATTTGATCAAAGTGGTCTATTACTTCAAACATTAGTCGCACAATCTGATGGTTCTTTCTTAATAAATAATTTACCGCCTGGATCATACCAATTAACCATCTTAGCACCAAACTTTGAAGCTAATACGGTTGGGGCCGTTGTGACTGCTGACCAAATTACAACACTTACTGTTCCTCTAACTCCGAATCCAGGAACGATACGCGGTCAAACCATTAACGAAGTAACAGGTAACGCGGTTACTAACGCAATAGTATCTATTACTAACATTAATGGTCTTCCAATCGGCAGCGCAGTGACAGATAGCAATGGAAACTTTTCTATTCAAAATTTACCACCTACTACTGTTACTGTTTCAGCAGTGGCGCCTGATTTCGGTTCATCCTCGCGTTCTGTTATTTTAACTTCAGGAGAGACTGTAATTACTACATTAAGCCTGGCACCAAATCCTGGTACCATAAATGGCCTCATTACAAGCGAGCAAACTGGCGAAGTCATTGTCGGCGCAACTATCCAGATATTTGATTTTACTTCCGCACTTGTAGCCACTGTTGTTTCAGATAGTAATGGCTTTTACCAATTTGCAAGTCTTACCCCGGGTCTTTATCAAGTAGTTTCCAGTGCTGACAATTTTGGCAGTAGCGTACAAGACGCTCAAGTTTTCTCAAATCAAACAACTGGTGTTAATTTTAGTCTAACTCCAAATCCTGGTTCTATTTTTGGTACAGTAGTGAATGAGCAAACAGGAGAATTTATCGTTGGGGCAACTCTTGTTGTTCGACAATTTTCACCAAATGGACCTATTGTGCAAACAATAGCAACGGATAGTAGCGGCCAATTTACCGTTTTAAATCTTGAGCCTGGCAGCTATACAGTAACGGCATATACGCCAAATTTCGGAACAGAGAGTACTACCGTATTAGTTCAATCTAATTTACTTTCATCTGTTTCACTTGCTTTAACACCGAATCCAGGAACGATAGAAGGGCAGATTATTTCTATCCAAACCGGTACACCGCTTGTCGATACACAAGTTCGCGTTATTGATAATAACGGAGCTTTAATAGCAGTGATTCAAACAGATATTAATGGAAACTATAGCCTTCAAGGATTAAAACCAGGCACATATACAATTGTATTTTTAAATGCTGCCTTTCAAAGTCAAACATTTGGTTTTACGGTAGGAGCAGGGGATGTATATACGCTTAACGCTACCCTAGAACCAAATCCTGGAATTATTACAGGGGCAATTTTTGATAGTCAATCTGGTACCACTTTAGCGGGAGCATCAGTGCAAGTTTTCCCTTCGCAAAGTTTGATTCCAATTGCAAGTGCAGTGACAGACCAAAGTGGTTCTTATACCGTACTTGGCTTGGAGCCAGGAGAGTACACTGTCGTGGCTAATGCCCAAAACTATGCAAGAGCAGTGGTGGGGGCCACCGTATTTTCAAATGAAACAACAATTGCAAACCTTCTTCTACTGCCTAATCCGGCAACAATAAGTGGTATTATTAATGCAACTGACGGAACCGCTATCTCTGGAGCTATAATTCGGATTGTTGATCAAAGTGAAAATTTACTCGGGACCGGTATTACTGATCAAAACGGCCTTTTTACAATCGGCAACGTACCTCCGGGATTTCAAAATGTAATTATCTCTGCTAATGGATTCAGTAATCAATTAATCGGCATTACTCTTACTCCAGGTGAACTAATAACGGATTTTAGCTCGCAACTTATACCAGATCCAGGATCCCTGGATGGAATAATTACTAATGAACAGACAGGAGAACCAATTGTAGGTGCCAGTGTTATCATTCGTCGTGCAGGTGCTACCTCTATTATCGTTGCTGACACAACGACAGATTTGCAAGGAAACTACCGTTTAGATAATCTTTCGCCCGGATCCTATCTAGTAACAGCTACTAATCCAGGCTTTGGAACAAACGCAGTGGGAGTAATAATTATTAGCGACACTGTAGCCACTGCAAATGTTTTATTAACACCACTCACTGGTTCCATTACCGGTACGGTGGTTGATCCACAAGGCAATCCAATTACAGGTAACAATATTCAAATTCAAGTATTTGATCAAAATGGAACACTTCTTAAATCTCTAACAGCGAATAATACCGGCTCATTTATAATATTAGATCTGGCACCAGGATCATATGGATTAACAGTTACTGCACCCAGCTTTGCAACTAATACGTTAAGTGCAAATATAGTATCTGAACAAACTACGAATATCACTGCTGTTTTACAACCAAACCCGGCTTCAATATTTGGGCAAATTACTAACCAAACTACTGGAGAGCCTGTCGGTGGAGCCATAGTAACAGTTACTTTGCCGAATGGAATTGTTGTTGGCGGAACGATTACGGATCAAAATGGGTCATTTGTTGTAAATAATTTACCACCTCAAACACTTGTTATTTCAATTACGGCTGACAATTATGGTAGCAGTTCTCAATCTATTATTCTTACTCCCGGGCAATCAACCGAAACAAATATTGGTTTATTACCTTCTGTAGGAGTACTAAGAGGAACTGTATTCAATGAACAGACAGAACAACCTATTGCCGGAGTAACCCTTGAAGTCTTTGATTTTACAAGAGGGATGATCGCTACGGTTGTGACTGATACGTTTGGATTCTATGAAGTTCCTAATCTTTTTCCAGGTTTATATCGTTTGATTGCAACAGCTAGGGGCTATGGTGCTATTGTTCAAGAGGTAACTATAAGTGTAAATCAAGAAACAGTTTTAAACTTCTTCTTGCCACCTGACCCAGGTACAATTCAAGGAACAATTACCAACCGTCAAACAGGGGAAGGCCTTTTAGGCGTCTCTATCATTATTCGCCAGTTTTCACCTACTGGACCAATTATTGCGTCCCTGTCAACGGATCAAAATGGTCAATTTGTTATAAATAACCTAGCGCCTGGATCATATGCGGTAGTTGCCCTTGATCCTGATTTTGGAAGTCAAGCTGCTTCCGTTTTTGTCGAGTCAGATACTGTTTCAGCGGTTTCTATTTCTTTAGTTCCCAATCCTGGTATTGTCCAAGGAATAATTAGCAATGAGCAAACGGGTGAGCCTTTAACTAATGCATTTGTACGGGTTTTAGATAATAACAGAGTGATTATACAGGAGGTTCAAACTGATACAACAGGAGCCTATAGAGTAGAAGGGTTATCACCGGGAGAATATTTATTGATTGCTGTCTCACCTAATTTTCAGAGGGAAAGTGTAGGGTTTATCATTGCATCAGGAGATATTAATGAAGTTAATGTAGCCCTCCAACCAAATCCTGGTTTTATTAGCGGAAGAGTTACTGATAAACAAACAGCATTACCATTAGACGGAGCTACAGTTCAGATTTTCCCTGCCCAAAGTCTTATTCCTATTGCTAATGCAGTTACCGATCAGAATGGTACGTATCAAATTCCTGGTCTTGCACCAGGTGAATATATCGTAGTTGCCACTGCACGTGACTATACGCGTGCTGCCGTGGGAGCAATTGTGGCCGCTGATCAAACTACAATGGCAGACCTTCAATTATCACTGAACCCTGCCACTATTAGTGGAACAGTAACGGACTCACAGGGCAATCCTATTGAGAATGCCACCGTAAGAGTCATTGACCAAAATGAAACTGTATTAGGAACAGCCTTGACAGATCAAAATGGAAACTATGTGATTAGTAATTTACCACCTGGTTCTCAAACTATTATCGTTACTGCTCCTACCTTTTCAAGTCAAGTTAGTGGAGTCACTCTTGGCGCTGGTGGCTTAGAAAATGTAAATCTTGGACTCACTGAAAATCCAGGAATTATAACAGGCCAAATTACTAACGGACAAACGGGAGATCCTATAGTAGGTTCGATTGTTCTCCTTCGTACTAGTGGAGGGATTGGCTTAATTGTCGGGTTTGATATTACAGATGAAAATGGTACCTATTTTATTACCGGTGTAGCTCCTGGAATATATACCGTGTTGGCAACTGCAAATGGGTTTGGTATTTCAAACGTTGGAGCAATTGTCCAGAGCGATATCACAACTAATGCCGATATTGCTCTAGTACCAAATGTGGGGGGAATCGCAGGTGTCATTACAGACTTACAGGGTAGTCCTATTCTGGGAACAGATACTCAAATTGAGGTATTTGATCAGGGAGGGACGTTATTAAAGACATTACTTGCCCAGTCGGATGGGACATTTGCAGTACTTGATTTACCTCCGGGCAGCTATAACTTATTAGTGACAGCACCTAATTTTGCAGCTCAAACGACTAGTACAGTAATTATTTCCGATCAAACAAATGAGTTAAATATTTTACTAACACCTAACCCAGCATCTATTACGGGGCGAGTCCTTAATGTTGCGACAGGTTTGCCAATTAACGGTGCGATTTTAACAGTAACTGACTCTAATGGCATCGTTGTTGGATCTGGAACAAGTGGCTTAGATGGCGATTTTACAATTAATAATTTGCCTCCAATCACTTTAATTATTTCAGCGGTAGCTCAAGCCTTTGGAAGTGATTCAAAGGCCGTCATCCTTACGCCAGGGGGAGAAGGGACAACGATACTTACCCTAACATCAAATCCCGGAATCCTTCAGGGAACAGTTATCAATCAGGAAACAGGGCAAGTAATTCCTGGGACTACTTTGCAAATTTTTGATTCAACAAGAGCTCTTGTTGCTACCGTACAAACAGATCAGAATGGATTTTATCAAATTCAGACGTTATCACCAGGTTCATATCGAGTGATTGCAACTATACAAAATTTTGGTTCAGTATCAGGAGATACTCAAGTAAATCCAGAGGCTGTAACGGAGTTAAATTTCACACTTGTGCCTAATCCTGGAACAATTACAGGGGTAATCTATAATGAGCAAACTGGTTCACCTATTGCAGGGGCAAGTATTGCGGTACGTCAATTCTCTCCGGTAGGTCCTATTATAGCTACCACTACAACTGATTCTCGGGGTCAATTCACTGTCCTTAACCTCACGCCAGGGGCTTATACTATTGTTGTCTCTGAACCAAACTTTGGATCGCAAGCCTCCTCAACCTTAGTGCAGTCAGACCAGGTATCCACTGTCTTAGTAAATTTACCTCCAAATCCCGGAACCATTCAAGGGGTCGTTACGAGTGAGCAAACGGGGCAACCTATAGTAAATACACTTATACGAGTAGTTGATGTTAATGGGATTACGATTGCTGTTACCCAGACAGACATTAGCGGAAATTTCCAAGCGCAAGGATTGGCGCCTGGAACTTATAGCCTTATAGCTACAAATCCTGAATTTCAAGGAGAAACAGTTGGCTTCTCAATTGGACCGAATCAGACCATTACTCAAAATATTTCATTAGCCCCTAACCCTGGAATACTTACTGGAACAGTAAGTGATTTACAAACAGGTGTGTCATTGGCTGGAGCAGTTGTACAAATATTCTCTGCAGGAAATCTTATTCCTATTGAGAATGCTATTACTAATCAAAATGGAAGTTTCATTGTAAGAGGTTTAGAACCTGGCGAGTATAACGTGTTAGCCAGAGCTACAAACTTTGGTTCTGTAGTCGTAGGAGCTACAATAACACCTGGAGATACTACAAATATTACAATATCATTAGCTCCTCTATCTGGGTCTATTTCCGGGCAAATTACTGATTTTTCAGGGAATCCCCTCTCTAATGCTACATTGCGCTTACTTGACAGAAACCAGAACGTTGTCGGAATTGGAGCAACGGATATTAGTGGTGCTTACACAATTAGTAATATTGCGCCTGGAACCTATATCCTTGTAGCATCAGCACCCGGATTTGGAACGAGTAACCAAGGAATTACCGTTGGACCGGAACAATTTTTAACAGGTATAAATATTCCTCTTGAAGCAAACCCAGGTAACATCACAGGGCAAGTTGTAAGTGCAGATACTGGAAATCCTGTTATTGGAGCAACCGTAACGGTTCGTAGCCTTCAAGCTATTGGTGGAATAGCGGTGCAAGTCGCAAATACAGACCAACAAGGGAACTATGTAGTTTCAAATCTTAGTCCAGGATCTTACTCTGTCACAGTTACCGAGCTAGGATTTGGGCTACAAACAAAAGTAGTGACAGTATTTAGTAATCAAGCAACTAATGCAGATTTTACCCTTATTTTAGATACAGGAAATATTTCAGGTTTGGTAAGCGACACGAGTGGAAATCCGATTACAGGATCAAATATCTTTATCCGTTTATTTGACGAGAATCAACTCCTTATACAATCAATAACAGCATTGCCTAATGGTACATTTACCATTTCAAATTTAGCACCAGGATCTTATTCCATTAGTGCAGAAGCTTCTGACTTTGGAGTAAACACTATTTCTACCATAGTTGTGGCTAATCAAGCCACCCCTGTTACAATTCCATTGACTCCAACCCCTGCCACAGTAACAGGGCAAGTTTCAAGCCAACAAACAAGCACGTCACTTCAAGGTATTTCAGTAACAGCAGTAATAAATGGGCAGGTCTCCGCAAATACTGTGACAGACCTTAACGGAAACTTTCAGCTTACCAACCTACCAGCAGGGGAAGTTACTATTATAATATCCACACCAAATTTCGCAACGGAGACACAAACGTTAACTCTTACACCAGGAGAAACAGTATCTAGAGATGTTTCCCTTACTCCTCTTCCAGGTACAATTACAGGTACGATTACTAATGAGCAAACAGGTGCCCCAGTTCAAGATGCCGTCATTACAGTTCGCCAATTCTCGCCAGCTGGACCTATAGTGACAAATACAACAACTAATACTCAAGGACAATTTTCAACAATTAATTTACCACCTGGAACTTATACAATAATTGCCGAAGCAACTAGTTTAGGCACTACATCAGCTACAACTGTTGTCGTTCCTAATACATCTTCAACAGTAAATATTGGGCTTGCACCTAACCCAGGAACTATTCAAGGTACAATAACGGCTGGGGGCACTGGATCGCCAATTCCAGAGTCCAGAGTACAAGTGATTCGAAAAGATGGAACAATTGTTAATGAGGTAATAACAAACGAAGATGGTTCCTTTAATATCACAGGTCTCACACCGGATTTTTATACGTTAGTAGTTACAAATTCTAGCTTTCAAGGAAAGACTGTAGGATTTCAAATTTTCTCTGATCAAATTACCACTGTTAACGTTCTTCTTCAACCAAACCCTGGCACATTGACAGGAAGTGTTACCGACTCATTTACAGGTAGACCAATTTCTAATGCGTCTATTCTTGTCTTTCCGTCCCAAAGCCTAACACCTATTGCGCAAGCAGTAACCGACCAAGCTGGTTTATATACAATCGCAGGGGTAGCTCCGGGCGAGTACGAAGTTGTAGCTGCAGCTACGAATTTTGCTAGACGCGGCACTGGTGCTTTAATTCTTTCAAATGAGTCAACAATCGCAAATATTCAATTGTTCCCAAACCCTGCTACAGTTTCAGGAACAGTCTCAACTCCCGAAGGTGCACCAATTCCTAATGCATCTATTCAAATTCTTGATCAAAATGAAACAGTCTTAGGAACCGGTATTACTGATCAGAATGGAAATTATGCTATTTCAAATCTACCTGAAGGTACACTAACAATCATTGCTTCATCCTCAGGTTTTGCAACTCAACTTACGGCAGCAACAGTAACAGCTGGACAGATATTATCAAATGTAAATATACAACTGAATCCTCTTTCTGGAAATCTTTCCGGAAAAATAATTAATAGTGTGACAGGGGAACCAATCATCGGAGCAATTGCTATAGTACGTACGATTGGTGGAACAAATATCGTAGTCTCAACTGATACTACCGACACAGATGGAAATTACTTTATTGCTGGACTTTCTCCTGGAACCTATTCTGTGGTTGGATCAAGTACAGGTTTTGGAACAGTGACGATAGGAGCAATTGTTCAAGCAGATCAAACGGCTACTGCAAATCTAAGCCTTCCTCCTCTAACAGGATCAGTAAGTGGAACTATAACGGATTTAAGAGGCAACGCTATTACGGGTTCAAATACTCAGATTCAAGTATTTGAAATAAGCGGTATTTTACTAAAAACACTCCTTGCGAATGCAGATGGGACTTTTAATGTTATTGATTTAATTCCTGGAACGTATTTAATTCAAGTAACAGCCCTAAACTTTGCCACAGCTATTGCCAGTGCCAGTGTAGCAGCTGAACAAACTACAAATATTATCGTGCCACTCACTCCCAATCCAGCAACCGTTACGGGGCAAATTATTAACAAACAAACAGGGGCACCTTTGTCTGGTGTAATTGTAACTATAACAGATCTTAACGGTCTTATTCTTGGTAATGCTGTAAGTGATATTAACGGCCAATTCATTATCCGGAACCTCCCTCCAAATACAGCAGTAATTACAGCTACCGCAACGCAGCCTGGTTTAGGTTCTGCTTCTACGTCTGTCCAACTTGGCCCTGGTTCTACTAATAATGTGACACTTTTCTTAACTCCAGAAGTAGGCAGTTTAACGGGTACCATTCGGAACATCCAAACCAGCGAAACAATTGCAGGGGCTACTGTCCAGGTATTTGATTTCACAAGAGCTCTTGTAGCTACACTGGTAACAGATCAAAATGGCCAGTATCTTTTAGAAAATATTACACCTGGAACTTACAGAGTTCTTGTATCTAATCAAGGTTTTGGAACACTTGCCCAAGAAGCAGTCGTTATCGTTAACCAAGAAATTATTTTAAACTTCAGTTTAACACCTAACCCTGGAACAATATTGGGGACAGTTCTCAATCAACAAAACGGTCAGCCACTCGGTGGAGTAGGTGTCGTTGTACGACAATTCTCTCCAGCAGGTCCAGTAGTCGCTAATTCAGCATCAGATGGAAATGGATTATTTACAATCCCTAACCTTGCTCCTGGCACCTACACTGTAATTGTAACACTTCCTAATTTTGGAACTAGTGCAGTATCCGTTGAGGTAGTTACTAACTCTTCATCAACCGTTAAGCTTGCATTAACACCTAACCCTGGTGCTGTTCAAGGAGTAGTAACAAATGCAGCATCAGGTGCGCCTTTACCAAATACGTTTGTTCGAGTGATTAATAACAACGGAGTTATTGTAGCAGTTATGCAGACTGATCCTAATGGTCAATATAGAGTTCAAAATCTCGAGCCAGGAACGTATACAATGATTGTTATTAACTCATCCTTCCAACGACAAACAATAGGGTTTATAGTAGCTGCGGGGCAAACAAATATCATTAATGTACCATTAGAGGTAAATCCGGGAGCAGTAGTTGGTACTATTACAAGTGCACAAGCAGGAATTCCTCTTGCTGGTTCTACTGTACAATTGTTCCTTTCTCAAAGTTTAATACCAGTAGCAAATACTGTAACGGATGAAAACGGTGTGTACCGTTTTAATGGTCTTGAACCTGGTGACTATATTGTGACAGCTAATTCCACAAGTTTTGCACGAGGTGTACTTGGTGCAACAGTCTTGCCAAACGCTCAAACGACAGCAGATATCTCGTTACAACCTAATCCGATCTCGGTGTCGGGAACAATTACAGATCAGAATGGTAACCCTCTATCGAACGCTACAATAAGAGTCCTAGATGAAAATGAAACAGTCTTAGGTACAGGTGTTTCAGGTTTAGATGGAGCTTATACAGTAGGTGGATTGCCACCTGGAACTTATGGAATTATTGCTACTAAGACTGGATTTTCAACTATTACAAGCGGTTTAACTTTGGTTCCAGGAGAGATTCAAACAGGAGTTAACTTTTTTCTTGTAGCTAATTCAGGAACATTAACTGGGGTTGTCAGTGATTCGTCAACTGGAACTCCACTACCTGGTGTAACGGTTACTACCCGAAATATTCTAGGATTAGTAGTAGCTACTGCCTTTACCAATGTAGACGGCCGTTATATAATTCAAAATCTTGCTCCAGGTGAGTATAACGTTTCGTTCTTTGAAAATGGATTTGGCAACTTTGTGTTGGGAGCACAAATCACTACTAATATAACAACAGTCTTAAACACTGCTCTTTCACCTCTAGTAGGAACCATTCAGGGTCAGATATTAAGTGAACAAGGAACGCCGGTTACAGGGGAAAATATTCAGGTAAAAATCTATAACGAAAATTTAGTGCTGATTCGAACAATCCTTTCTAATTCTGATGGAACGTTTAATGCCATTGACTTGTCACTGGGCACCTATTTAGTAAATGTAACAGCCCCTGGGTTTGCTTCTAATACTGTGTCTGCTATTGTCCGTGCTAACGAACAAACATTAACTACAATTAGGTTAGGGACACTACCGGCAACATTGATAGGGGAAGTCGTTAATGTAGAAAGCGGAGAAGGAATAGCAGGATCCCTGATTGTAGTTACACGTTCAAATGGTGTGATTATAGGCACTGCTATAAGCGGAGAAGACGGAAATTTTTCAATTTCGAACTTACCAGCTGGCTCATTTATTGTCACAGCTCAAAATCCAAAATTCGGAACTTCCTCTATCGGAGTTACTTTAGTTGCTGGGGATACAACTACAACACTTTTATCATTGTCACCTAACCCTGGACGCCTATTAGGGCAAGTAACAAACGAATCAACTACAGTACCAATTCCAGGTGCTATTATTCAAATTTTTGATGAAAACCGTTCTTTTGTCACTTCCGTTGTAACAGATGCTCAAGGGGCTTTTACCGTGTCAAATCTTTCTCCTAGACAGTATACAGCTGTTATAAATGCTGTTGATTTTGGAAGTGAATTTAGAGAATTTATAATTAATGCTGGAGAAGATACAGTTATTTCAGCAAACCTTTCACCAAATCCTGGAATAATCCAAGGAACAGTAACTTCCGTAGAAAGCAGTCAACCAATTTCGAGTGTCAGTGTTGTGATACGCGCTTTAAGTCCTGCGGGTCCAATTGTTGCTACTACGGTAACTGACCAAAATGGTTTCTATCAGCTAACAGGTATCGCACCTGGTTCATATACGGTTATTATTAGTGGGCCGCCTATATTTGGATCTGAAACTATCTCGATAATGCTTGATTCAGGAGAAATTGAAATTGTAAACCTTACACTTACAACTCTCCCGGGCTCTGTTCAAGGGAAAATCACTGATGAAGCAGGTATAGGGCTTACTAACGTTCTAGTACAACTGTTCGATGAACAAGGTTCGCTAGTACGTAGAGTCCAGACAGATAATAGTGGGAACTACTTTATTAGAGGCTTCACCCCAGGAGCTTATAAAATTACAGCAAGTCAACAAGGCTTCCAAAATGCATTCACTAATTTTAACGTTGATCCTGATGGAGTAGCTACTGTGAACCTTGTACTACTAACAAGGCCAGGGAACATCAACGGTACTATACGCGATGCTGTTACAAATCAATCAATTCCTGGTGCTGTTATTCAACTTTTTCCAAATCAAAGTTTAACTCCTATTGGAACCACAGTAGCTGATCAACAAGGAAACTATCAATTTGTTGGATTGCAGCCAGGGAACTATAGAATTATAAGCTCGGAATTTAATTTTGCAAGTTCTTCATCTGGAAGCACTGTTATTTCGGATCAAACAACTACTACAAATCTATTTTTACAACCAAATCCTGCTTCTATTTCAGGTATTGTTACAACTACTGAAGGCACACCAATCAATGACGCTTCCGTTCGCATCTTAGATCAAAACGAGAATATTATTGGTTTTGGTGTAACGGGTCCCGATGGACAGTATGCGATTAGCAATATTCCGGCAGGAACTTTTACAATTATTATTTCTGCTCAACTATTCCAATCACAGTTGTCTAGTATTAACTTAAAGCAAGGGGAATCTCGCCAGGATGTTAATTTCGCTTCGTTTCCAAATCCTGGAACAATAACAGGTGCTGTCACGAATATAAATGGAAATCCTTTACCTGGTGCCGTGATTACCGTTCGAATTTTAGGATCTACAGGTATTATTATAGGATCAACTGTAACTGATCAAGGAGGTCATTATCAGGTTAGTAACTTGGCTCCAGGCTCATACGCTGTAACAGTGAATTTGTTAGGATTTGAAACAAAAACGGCAGGAGCCCTGGTGCAATCTAATACAACAACTATTACAGATTTTGTACTAACAGGCCTCACAGGTTCAATAAGTGGCGTTATTTTAAATAATTTATCACAACCTATTATCGGATCTAATGTTTCAGTTTCATTGCTTAATGAAAATGGTATTCTAATTTTCACAACAACTGCAAATTCTGATGGAACTTTCTCCTTTTTAAATGTTGAACCCGGGGACTATATTATCGTTGCTTCTGCTGCCGGTTTCATTAATAGTACAGTTGGAATCAATGTCGAAGCTGATAGAACCGCATTCACTACCCTTTTATTGCAACCGAGTCCAGCTAGAGTTACTGGTCAAGTAATTAATGTAATTACGAGTGAGGGAATACAAGGAGTAACTGTTACTGCTACCTCCAATGATGGGAAAGTTATTGCTGTGACAACTACTAGCGAAGATGGTTTCTTTACTATTCAGAACCTTCCTCCAGGATCTGTAGTTATTACGGCTAACACAGGAGGCTTTGGTGCTGATTCTAAAGGAATTATTCTAAAGTCAAATATTACAAGTACTACTACGTTGTCTTTAAATCCATCACCTGGTTCTCTCACAGGTTCCGTCATTGGTGAGAATGGGCAGCCCATTATAAGAGCAACAGTTCAAGTATTTGACATTACAAACGGTCTTGTTAGCACAGTAATCACAAACAACTTTGGCCAATATGCTATCTCGGGACTTACTCCTGGAAATTATCGAGTCGTATTTAGTGCTCCAGGATTTGAACGTTTAGCTGCTGGTTCTACTATCATTGCAAGCGAGACGACTATACTAAATGTTCAATTGGATTCTTTGTTTACAACAATCTCAGGAACGGTTATAAATGCCCAAACTAGCACACCTATTGCTGGAGCCTCAGTAACGATTCGCTATCAAAGTGCTTCTGGCCCTTCAGTGGTGACTGCACTTACTAACTCATTAGGGCAGTTTGTGATCCAAGGTATTACTGAAGGTGAAGTTTCTGCCGTGGCTACTGCATCAGATTTTGGATCACAGGGTCTAAGTGGAGTTGTAGTTGCTGGTCAAACACTCACATTTAACTTTCAGCTTCTACAACAATCTGCAATAATTCAAGGAAAGGTCACAAATAACGCTACAGGAAAAGATTTAACCAATACAAGAATTCGTGTTATTAATGACTCAGGAGTAGTCATTGCCACTACACAAACTGATATTAACGGTAATTATTTCATTCCAAACCTTTCCCCAGGATTCTATCAAGTGGTTGCACTCAATGTGAATTTTGAAGCACAAACACAGGATATCACCCTTGTACCAAATCAAGTAGGAATTGTAAACTTCTCCTTGTTAGGAAATCCATCAACATTGAGTGGAATGGTTACAGACAACGAGACAGGATTACCTATTATCGGAGCACTTGTTGAAGTCTTTGATGCTTCTGGAGTACCAATTGCATTTGGATTAACGAATCAAAACGGTCAATATATTATTGAAGGGTTACCTCAAGGCTTGTTGTCAGTTACTGTATCAGCACCCGGATATAATTCACTAACTGAGCAGATTGAATTTGCACCTAATCAAGAGGTCGAAAGAAACTTCTCCTTAACACGACCTTCTCCAGTTTTAGGCACTATAGCCGGTCAAGTCTTTGATGCTTCAACAAATGCACCTATTACAAATGCTCGTATTGATATTGTGAATAGCCAGGGTCAACTTGTTACTTTCGTATTTACAAACGAGAATGGCCAGTATGTTGTTCAAGGTTTGCGGTCAGACATTTATACAGTATTTGCTAGTTCCTTTAATTATGTAGAACAACAGCAAACAGCTCTTATTAGAGAAGATGAATCTGTATTTGTACCTGTAAACTTCCAGCTTTTCCGTGTTACTCAGTTTGGAACGATTACTGGTCAGATAACGAGTTCGAAAACACAACAGCCAATTCAAGGTGCTTTGGTCGAGATCCTAGACGCTCAGGGAGAAGTAGTGGCAACTGGCCGTACAGACGCCTTCGGTAATTTTACTATTGACGATTTACCGCCAGGCACTTATACACTCCGGGTATCTGCTGAAGGATTCGCTCCATATCTCAAGCAAATAGAAATAGTAGCAGGAGATATAAAGGCAGTATCAATTGTGCTGATGCCTATATCAAATGTTGGGGGTATTTTCGGAACAGTAATCAATCAAGAAACACAACAGCCAATTCAAGGTGCTTTGATTGAGGTCCTTGACGCTCAGGGAGGAGTAGTGGCAACTGGCCGTACAGACGCCTTCGGTAATTTTACTATTGACGATTTACCGCCAGGCACTTATACACTCCGGGTATCTGCTAAAGGATTTGCCCCTTATACTCAGCAGCTAGCTGTAGTGGCAAACGAGATCGAACAGGTTGATATCTCACTAACTCCAAATTCTCCTAGTATTACTGGATTTGTGTGTGATGTAAAAACTGGTATACATCTTGCTAATGTTCTTATTGAAGTATTTAATAATCAGGGAATTCTTATTACGAGTACCTTAACTAATGTTGATGGTCAATATACAATATTTAATTTACCAATAGGCGTATTTAAAATTAAAGCCAGTGCTAAATACTATATTCCGGAATATAAAATCATCATCCTAATAGCAGGTCAGACTAAAGTAGTTGACTTTGCACTCGTCAGAAAACAAAGGTTGCCTTCGCCAGTACTCATTGATCCGCAAGAAGGTAAGCTAGTTCAAGAAATATTAGATCAATTATTTAGTATAAGTACAAATATAACCTCAATTTGGATAAAAGATTCTTATAAAGTTAAGATTCAATCAACGGATACACAAATTGCGACCTCCCTCCAGCTAAGCTTGAAATTAGTAATCGCATTGGTTGTAAACATCATAGTTGATGATACAAATACAGGTAATCACCGTAAAGAAAAACAGCAATCTAATGCAGAACAAATAAATAACCGAAAAATTATTATCAATAACTCTAAAGATGTAACTGTGCTAATCACAGATATAGACTTTGTATCCAGTATTGAAATTTTATTACAAATACTTCTAGTCTTACTAGTACAGCTAGATGTTTTATAGCCTATTAGTTGTTGAACTATTGTTATTTTTAAACAAATTAGGAAATTACGGATAATATGAGTTGAATTCATTTTAAGTCAATGGATATAGAAAGAGCTAACCAATTTGGTTAGCTCTTTTTAATTAACAATATATATTTAGTAATTAGTTACTTTGTCGAATCAGAATCACTTAATTCATCATATATAAAGAAAATGTTAAATATAAGGAGATAATTAAATGTTCGTTAAAAGTACTACTTTCCCTTAATTTTTAGCCTATTACTAATCGGAAGAGTTTTTTCATTTAATTTATTAAAGAGCTTGCACATAAAACCTAAAAACTAATTTTTATTAAGTGAATTAAAATCGAGAAATATCATATGTAGTCTTAGAGAAGGAATAAACGCTTATACTTGAATTCTATAAATTAACTTTTATTAGGCAGAATCTTGTCCTAAAATGCAACATCATAAAAGACAAATATCCTACCTAATAAAACTTTTAGTTATAATTAGCTGAGAGGCGTAAGAGCAGCAATTTCGGTTAATTCTGATTGAAGAACTCTAGTTGCTGGCACGAGATTTCCAAATTGATCTATACCAAAGGTGGACATTACAACCCCTGAATTTGGAATGGAATTCACATTAATTTGCACTTCATATGCTACGTTCCCCGCGATCAAAAATTCTCTAATATCTATAGAATTGGGAGCTACCACAAAAGCGGATTGATATAATGGAGTAAAAGAAGATGAGTTTGTAGATCCAAAAATTTGAACTGTAATTGTAGCAGAGCTTGCTAAATTTAAGTTTCTAGTACTTACAACAATATTAGTTGCAGCTGTACCAAAGTCTTTTGTATTAGTAACTATACCTGTTGTAAAGGGCATTATTAGTCACCCCCTTTCATTACTACATACTATTATATTCAATAGAAATTAATTGTTGATAGACATTTAACTTATTTATGCACTCCCAAAAGTTCTATACTGAACATAAGTTTTTGTATTAAAAATCGGAACAGCTCACCAAAAGTCCAAAATATAACATATTCACACCAATATATTACTTGTGAATATACTAAAAGGACAAACTTTTGAAAGGAAGAATGCTAATGACATTCAAATTCTATCAGTTAATTAATGTAGGGTGTGAGCGCTAATGCCAAACTTTCAGGTAACTCCCTCTGGTGCTCCCAAGCAGGAACCGAGTGTAGCAGTTAACTTATTAAGTCCTAATATCATGATAGCTACGGCAACCGACTTTACTTCGGGTGCTCCTTTAACAGGTGTATATCGTTCTCTTGATGGTGGGGCTACATGGACAACCTCAACTCTTCCACTTCCTCCCGGCTTCACAGGAGCCGAAGCTGCCTTTGTTTCGTATGGATTTCCCACAACGTTTGTTATAACAGCTCATGTCTTTCCAGGGGCAAGCAGCGGTACTACTGTAATATATATATCCACAGATAACGGTGCTACATTTTCTGCCCCTGTTACCGTTGGCCCCGGTTATGGCTCTTACATCAATAATGATGAAACCAACGTCATTATTGATACTTCTCAATCAAGTCCTTTCTTAGGGAATATCTATGTAACTTATAATCATCAGTTCAACGTCAATAATATTGGTGGATCTACTGCATTCTTTCATCGTTCCACTGACGGAGGTTTAACTTGGGAAACTCCTTTTTTACTTTCGGATGAGGCTGAACAAGTTGAGAGACCCGAAGTAGCAGTTGGATTTACTGGAATAGTATACGCAAGTTGGATTACTACCGATCCTGCTTATAGATTTGTAGTCAGAAGATCCCTTGATGGCGGGGCAACATTTGAAACCCCTGTAAATGTGGCAGATGTAGTACCCGTTCCACAAGTCTTACCTGTGCCAGGATATGCATTTCGTGTTTTAACCTTTCCAGCAATCTCAACAGATAGATCTGTCGGACCTAATAACGGAGCTGTTTATGCAGTATGGCAAGATAATAGATTAGGTTACGCAGATATTTTTCTCTCAAAATCAAGTGATGAAGGTTTAAGTTGGTCAGAACCTGTAAGTGTAACCAATGCCATTCCAGGCTCACAAAATTTCTTTCCAGCAATTGATGTTGACCCTTTAACCGGGGAAATTACAATAATTTATTACAGTAATCAATTATCTGGTTATTATTTAGATGTTTTTGTTGCAAGATCTAATGATGGTGCTAATACCTTTACTAATACCCGGATTACCACAACTTCTTTTGACCCTAACGCTGGTAGTTCCACTCCTACACCTCTAATCGGAGATTATATTGATGTAGCAGCGGTTCCTCCTGGAGGCTTTATTGGTGTATGGGTAGATACTAGAACAGGCACTCAAACGATATTTGCAGGTTTTTAGCAAATCTTCAATATTATCCTCTATTTAATCAATTGAAGCCCTCTCGAAATGAAATCTTTTTAATTATGACCCTAAACCTTATTTTCAGGGTCATAATTAAAAAATCTTTAAAGATACACATTACATAATCACTGGCGTACTTTCGTAAAAAGAGCGCATGATCAAAAGGACAAACTTAGTATATATTTGATTATTTTAGAATAAAATGTTTTCTGAAAAAATGTTTAAACCAAATATTTTATTATTTAACACATATAGACGCTTTTTAAAAAAAGAAAAATAAATAAATTTTGCAGTTCTAAATTTAATACGCCTACTTTAATTGCCACGGTTTAACACCTTCTATTTTAAATTTTAATAACAGGCTTGTATTAGGCGAAAAATCTAGTAGATAAGCCTATAGCAATATAAGGATAAAAGCATAGTTTAATAAAAGGAGTACGAATATAAAGGCAAAACTATGAGTAAAGGATGGGAACTATGAAAGTAATGACTATTTTAGGCACTAGGCCTGAGATAATACGTCTAAGTCTTATTATAAAAAAACTAGACAAATATGCAGAAAAGCATACTTTAGTTCATACAGGACAAAATTTCACTTCTTCCTTAAGTGGCGTATTTTTTCAAGAACTAAATATTCGAGAACCAGATTACACTCTATTTAATCAACAGCAAACTCTAGGTGAGCAACTTTCTAAAATGTATGAGGGATTAGAAAAAATTTTTCTCAAGGAGAAGCCCGATAAAATTTTAGTACTAGGAGATACAAACAGCGGATTAAGTGCTATTTTAGCCGAAAGGATGGGTATTCCTGTTATGCATATGGAAGCTGGCAACCGTTGTTTTGATTTAGAAGTGCCTGAAGAAAAAAACCGCCGCGTAATTGATGCCATATCAAGCTTTAACCTGCCATACACCCCTCAAAGCAAGCAAAATCTAATTAAGGAAGGAATTCCTTCTAACCGTATTATTATATCTGGAAATCCTATAAACGAGGTTTTAACTCATTATAAAGATGAAATTACGAAAAGTGATATTCTTAAACATCTAGGTTTAAAAGAAGAAAATTATTTTTTAGTTACAGCTCACCGAGCAGAAAACGTTGATTATGAAGATAGATTATTAGAAATCATTCAAGGGATTAATATGGTAGCCGAGTCTTATCAAAAAAGGATTATATGCAGTATACATCCCCGAACTAAATCTCGTATAGATAGTAGTTCCTCTCTAAATGTCCACCCTCTCGTAGAATTTCACGAACCCTTTGGTTTTTTTGACTTTGTTAAGCTTGAAAAGAATGCTTTTTGTGTGTTAACTGATAGTGGTACAGTTCAGGAAGAGTGTTGTTTATTTAATGTTCCTACAGTTACTATACGCAAAACAACGGAAAGACCAGAGACAATTGAGTGTGGGAGCAATATTTTATCTGGAATAAATGCTAAACAAATCCTAACCTGTGTAGATGTAATGGTTAATCAATCCAACAATTGGTCTTATCCAGAAGGATATGATCACCTAAATGTTTCAGACAAAGTAATAAAAGTTGTATTAGGAGGGATTAAATGTGTTTGATAATCAAACTATTTTAGTTACAGGCGGTACAGGTTCATGGGGATATGAACTAGTTAGACAGCTACTAACATATAACCCAAAAGAAATAAGAATTTTCTCTCGAAGTGAATCAAATCAATTCACTATGGGGCAAGAATTTGACAATGATTCTAAATTAAAATTCGTGATTGGAGACATTAAGGAAAAAGACTCTATGATTGAGGCTTGCAAAGGTGTAGACTACATCTTTCATTTAGCCGCTCTAAAACATGTTCCCGTGTGTGAATATCAACCTATTGAAGCATTAAAAACTAATGTTATAGGTACTCAAAATGTAATAGATGCTGCATTAGTTAGTGATGTAAAGCGTGTAGTATATATATCTACAGATAAAGCTGCAAATCCCTCCAATTTCTATGGGTTATCCAAATCTATGGGCGAACGTTTAATTATACACGCTAACACCTTAACCACAAATACAAAGTTTGTATGTATAAGAGGTGGTAACGTTTTAGGAACAAATGGAAGTGTAATTCATGTATTTAAGAAGCAAATTCAAGAAAAAGGGAAAATAGGTATTACTGATTCTAATATGACAAGATTCTTTTTAACTCTTGAAGACGCGATTAAACTAGTATTTAAGGCAACTTTTGAAAGTATAGGTGGAGAGATTTTTGTAATGAAAATGCCTACATGTAGAATTATTGATCTTGCTCAAGTATTAATAGATGAATCTAAAAAAGAAAACGTAAAGGTGGAAGTACTCGGTATACGCCCAGGAGAAAAAATCCATGAACTTCTTCTGTCAGAATATGAAAGCCTAACAACAATCACCTATGATAATGAATACTTCGTTATCTTGCCACAAATATACATTGAAGGGTTAAAAGAACATTATTCGAAATACCCACCAGTAAATTTAGTTAATTATAATTCAAGTGAAGGTTTAATGACTAAAGAACAGATTAAAAGGATGTTAGAGAAGGGGGGATTCATCTAAATGAAAATATTAGTTCTTGGTGGTCAAGGTATGGCAGGACATGTAATCAAATCCTATTTTCAATCTAAACCTGATTATACAGTATATTATACATCAAGAGATCAGAAAGATAAGAATAGCTTATATCTAGAAATTAAGGATTTTATAGCACTTGAAGAAATAATAGACTCTATACAGCCTAATATTATCATAAATTGTATTGGCATATTAAATGAAAATGCAAGTATCAACTCTATTCAAGCCTTCCAAATAAATAGTTTGCTTCCTCACCAACTGACAAAATTAGCTGAGCGTTACCAAGGGAAATTAGTTCACATAAGTACGGATTGTGTTTTTTCAGGAACAAAAGGAGATTATACTGAAAAGGATCAACCAGATGGTACTTCTATATATGCTCAATCTAAACAATTGGGGGAAGTTATAGATAATAAACACTTAACTGTGCGAACTTCAATAATTGGACCTGAATTAAAGAAAAATGGAATTGGTTTGTTTTTATGGTTCATGCAACAAACAGGAACAATAAAAGGCTATAAGAATGTTTTATGGAATGGCGTAACGACCTTAGAGCTAGCAAAGGCCATTGATTCACTCATTAATAATAACATTACTGGGCTATATCATTTAGGTTCTGAAAAGAAAATCTCTAAATTTGATTTATTGAATCTTATTAAAAAAATATTTAATAAAGAAGATGTTGAGATTATTCCAGATACGAATATTACCTTAGATCGAACAATAAAAAACACAAGAAAAGATTTCAAGTATGAAATTCCTTCTTATGAACAAATGCTACTAGATCTGAAAGATTGGATGGATATTTAATGAGCAAATCACCAACAGTATTAATTACAGGTGCGAATGGCTATACAGGTTCTCATGCTTGTAATTATTTATCTGAAAAGGGATTTAATGTAGTAGGAGTTACAAGGAATCCCTACTTTGAGGGAGAAGTTCAAAGAGAAGTTTGCGATCTTACAAATAAAGAATCCGTAATAAAATTAATACAAAAAATAAAGCCAGAATATCTCCTACATCTAGCAGGAAAAAATCATGTAGGGAACTCATGGATAACCCCCTCTTCTTTCTTAGAAGCTAACCTTATGTCTACTGTATATTTATTGGAAGCTCTCCGTCAAGAAAATGTAGCCTGTAAAGTTCTTATAGCAGGTTCTGCTTTACAATTCAATCCTACGGATTTATCGACTTTAAACCATCCATACAGCTTGAGTAAAACTTTTCAATCACTAGCTGCCCAATCTTGGGTGGCTTTATATGATATGGATATTATCATTGCAAAACCTTCGAACTTAATAGGTCCAGGACCTTCAAATGGTGTTTGCTCTATATTTGCTAAGAAAATAGTAGAAATGGAGAATCAAAGGTCTGAAAAAGTTCTTATGGTAAATAATCTAAAAGCACAACGGGACTTTTTAGATGTAAGAGATGCAGTAAAAGCCTATGAAGTTATTTTTAGAAAGGGAAATTCAGGTGAAGTATACGATATTGCTTCAGGATGCAGTCGCTCCCTACAGGAAATTGTTAACGAATTAAAAACTTTAACCCCCCTTAACTTTAAAATAAAATCTGACCCGGATATTCAACCAGAAGAAAGGTTTCAAATTCCACCTCTAAAGATGCTTGAATTAGGTTGGAGCCCCTCTATTTCGTTATCTAATTCCTTAAAAGATACCGTAACCTATTACCGTCAAAGTAAAAGTACTTAAATAAAAGAATATAATTATTTTAATACAATTAGAGGAGGATAATAATGGCAGACGTAGGTATAGTAATGCCTGTTTACAAACAAGATCTAAATTACTTGGAATTAGCATTAAATTCAGTTTTAAAACAAGACTATCAAAACTTTTATTTTGTTATTGTATCTGATGGCGCACCACCGGAAGTCAACAATAAAATTACAGAGTTGACCGCAGGAGACAATAGAGTTTACTTTATTATAAAAGAAAAAAATGAAGGAGTATCTAAGGCTCTAAATACGGGATTTGATTTCTTAATGAAATTTGTAGAGATTGAATATTTGACTTGGGTTTCCAGCGATAATATTTATTTTCAAAACTTCATAGAAAAGTTAAGGGAAGCCTTTGTTAACGGTCCGGAGGAGATCGGGTTAGTTTATAGCAGCTTTCGACATATTGACCACGATGGTAAACACATATTAAATGAAGACCTACTTGCATTTAGGAAATTTCAAGAAAAGCCAAAAGAAAGTCTGTTAGATCTATGCTATATAGGGACATCTTTTATGTATAAAAAAATATATGCTTCTAAAACAGATGGATATTTTATGGAACCAGTTGAAGATTATGAGTATTGGCTACGTTTAACAGATCACTGTGATATAAAATATGTCCCCACAGAGCTTATGGATTATAGGGTAGCCTCTCCCCATAGCATATCAGCTCAACTACAAAGCTCTGTATATCAACACCGACGTTGGCGATATACATTCAATTTAGCAAAACAACAGACCCGTAATAGAAGAAACATTCCTTTTGAAGTAACAATTGTTTTTCCAGTTCAGCAATTATCTGAAATAACAGTTTCACAATACGAACATGTTCTCAATCAGTCATATAGCAATTATAAATTTTTGGTTATTGATCTTTCTCCGCGTGCAAAAGTTTCACAAACCCTTAAACAAATTTCTGATCCTAGAGTTGCTTTTTTCGACTTACCTAATAAAAGTATGGCGGATGCAATTGAGCTGGGAATTGAATTGGCAGACACACCATATACCTTGTTATTTAAGGAGCTTTGTTTGCCGGTAGCCCTAGATTCCCTTGCTCTTCTGGTAGATGTACATCACCAACTACTAAAAGAGTTCCAACATAATGAGATAGCATCAACCTTCTTTATAGACAGTTTTCCAAATATTACATCACCAAAGAGTTTTAAAACTAATGCTGGGTTTATTGGCTTTTCTAGGGATTATAATCAATCAAATATAATTTTGAACCAATTATACAACACAAATTCATTAAAAAAATTAAATACTCGAAGTAACTAGAGTTTAACTCTCTATAAAATAAATAATATTTAAGGCCTACGTTTCTTTTTTATTCTTAAAAAGAAACATAGGCCTAATTGTAATTTTTAAAATAATAAATTTATAAGATGCTAGACCTGCTTATCTTTTGAGATCATTAATCATGCTAATGAAGTTTTCTGCATACTTTTCAGGAGAGAAATTTTTATTTATATGATCAACTGCATTGATCCTAATTTCCTCCCTTAAAGGAAGGTTAAATAATAGTTCTTCTCCTTGCTCTACCGCTTCTCTTATATTTCCTAATTGAAAAAACTTTCCTGTAAGATCGTGTTTTATAAAGCTTCTCACCCCATCTGAATCCGTTGACAATACGGGACATCTACATACCATAGCTTCAAGAACCGCGTATCCAAACCCTTCCACCTTTGAAGTAGAGCACAAGAATCCGCCTGAATCACCAATCTTAGAAAAGTACTCCGCCATCTTACTGTGAGGTTGATTTGCATAAATAGTAAGGTTATCTTTTATTCTCAACTCATCAATCTTATTTTCAAAACTTAACCTCTCCTCTTTAGTAGATAAAGTATCGTCCTCAAACATCCACAATTGAATATCTGATGATTTTTGAATTAACTTAGCTCCAATCTCCAGAAAATCCTTCCAGTTTTTATTTTCTTCAATTCTACCTACCCATCCGATAATTATTTGATTATTCTTGGGGTGGGGTTCATATTTGAATACATTTGTATTAAAACAGTTATGAAAGCAATATTTCTTCTTAGATGGAAAAATCTTTTCAAAGGCTTCAATTAAATGCGGTGTTTTAGGATACATAATTGCATCAGAATACTCTTCTATAACAGAATATGCATGATTTTTCAGGTAATCCTCTGCATATTCTTTGTTGTATCCTAGACCTTGATTATCATAGATTAGTAAATTCTTAAACCCTAGACTTCTAATTTTCTGTAATAATAGAAGATCTGAGCAGATTATAATAGCATCGTAGTTCCCTTTTTGAATAATTCCCTTAATTTCATTATCGTTATTGGTAATAAACACAGAAGTATTAATTTCATTTTGTAGTCCCGTTCCCGATTGAGAATAAAGGAAATCGCACTGAATTCCTCTTCCACTAAGTGCATAAAACCTTTGTCTATTTAACGTTTCTACCCCTCCACTGGGTACAAAAAATGTAAATAAAACATTTAGATTTTGATTTACTATTTCCTCTGTTTCTTCTGTTTCTTTTGTTTCTTTTGTTTGATATCTATCCCATTTTGCCCCTGAAATAGATCCATGATTGTTGTTTTGGCTTGAGTCCTTAGCTATTGAATTAGAGCCTTCATCTAATTTCCAGTAGCCCACAAGACCCGTTTCTCCCCCGGAAAGTTCTTTATTCATCATTGTGCTTAATTCCTCTTGGTTCTTGGCTATACTCCAAATCCTTATTTCACTAAGACCTCCATTATAAAATCCGTAAGGATCAAGACCTCCAAATACACCAGAAGGCACTACATTTTTCTTCAGGCTTTTTAAACCAGTTCTTATATATTCACCATTTATAAATAAAGTTGGTATCTTATTTTGATAAACAACCGCTACATGTACCCAATCATTTATGGAACCATTAAAAACTAAAACTGGAGGCAAATGATCTGTAGTATGTTCATAAACAGATATACCATTGCTCCCGACAGACACACCTACTCCAGCCACAGAATTTTTTCTGTCTTCATACGCTCCAAAAATCGGTGTTACAGCAAATCTTTGGTTAAATGTGTTTGTGACCCCATTTCTTGATTCTTTCTCAATCCCGTGAATATCTTTTGGATAAGCCCAAAATTCTATAGTAAATGTGTTTTTAACTTCCTTAAACAATTGTTTTTGAGTTACTAAGTTATCTTGCCCATTAAATGCAAGGAAAGTATTACGTAACATTATTTAAATCCTCCTCACTTATCCATTTTTATGAAATTAGTGCATTCATCTAAAAATTTGCAATCATATAAACTTATTGATTATGAAGAGAACAAATTCCTGAAATTAGGATACATATTATAATAGTTAGAAAGACAACAAAGCAATTTATAATAAGATATGTCTATTTTAGAAGAATTAAAGTAAAGATAAGATAAATGGAGGAATTGTTATGGAGAAAGTTTCGGTTGTTGTTCCATTTTATAATTGTCCTTATATTGATCAAGCTTTAGAAAGTTTAGTAAACCAAACTTACAAAAATATAGAAATTATTGTTGTGGATGATGGATCCACACTACATCTAGGAAAAGTTACGCCCTATTTAAATAATATTAGTTATATAAAAAAAGAAAACGGGGGAACAGCAACTGCTTTGAATACCGGTATCAATCATGCAACGGGTACTTATTTTTGTTGGCTTAGTTCAGATGATATATATGATCGTAAAAGGATAGAGGCTCAATTAAAATTCATGAAAATCAAAAAAGCATCGTTCTGTTATAGTAACTATTGCTCTATTAATGAAAAGAGTAGGATAATTAGCCCTCCCTTAGGAATAAATCCACTTGGACAACGTGAGCTATTGAAAACAATGATCAAGGGAAACATTATTAATGGCTGCTCAGTTATGATAAAGATGAATGTATTTCAAGAAGTCGGTCTTTTTGATGAAACTCTTCTTTATACACATGACTATGAGTTATGGCTTCGTATTATTCAGAACTTTGAAGCACATTATTTGAATAACGTTCTATTGCGTTATAGAGTCCATGACAATATGGGAACAAAAAAGCATTATTCTGAAATTGAAAAAGAAGTCACATACGTTCGTGCTCAGCATGAAGCTAACATAAAGAAATTGCTTTCATTTTAATATATTAAAGTTTATTTTTCTATGCTTCCTTTCCTACTAAAAGGCTGTCATTACACTATCTTTTATCCTTTTGGTATATTATTTACTTTTAACCATTTATTAATAAATAATGAAAATGCTGAGTACGTCCTTAGAGGGATAAGCATATTATAAGAGTATAGAAAATAATGTAAAAAACATCTATGAAAGGATGATTTTATTGGCACTATCTAGTGAGAAAAGAGCAGAATTACTGCGTAGGTTAAATGCTTTAACGCAGAATCTAACAAACACTACTGACGCTTCTACTGCAACTGGCAGTGACCTTCTAGATTTAAATTTACCAGGGTTGAGTTTAGATATCGATTTACCGAATTTAGGATTCCTATGCCCATCTACTCCTAATTCTATTCGTAGCCTTTTATCTAGTTTAGTTGGCAAACAGGTATTAATTGCAACACCTTATGATCCTCAGCTTAGTGGAACTGTACTTTCTGTGGAATCAGACTATGTAGTTTTAGTTGAGACTGATGGTTCACTTGATTATGTGAATATCTCTAAAATTGAAACTGTAACAGCACTTTAAGGAGGGAAACCATTACATGTTTAGAAATACTTTATCGAAAACACTGGCAGACCACATAGGAACAAGAGTATTTATTGCCCTAGATGATCTTCCTTATGAAGGTATTATTTCCGCAGTATCAGGTAGCCTTCTTACTATTCTTCAAACTTCCGGATACGGCGTTACCATTGCAGTAAATATCTCAATCCCATCTATTAACTTTGTTAGATTTTCTCCAACAGTTTAATTAATCTAGGTACTTTAAAAAATCACTCCAATCTGAGTGGTTTTTTTTTGTAATACTAAGATTATGTTCTCTTACATTATAGACGGTAAAATCCCTATAGGATAATTGGTACTCCTTAATTAATTTATTAATTACACTTACATCCTCATACATCCGACCGTTTTTGAATTCGGTTATAGGAAAGCCGTTGATGCTTTTTAAAGCCGAAGTACGATAAATTCGAGGACCTAAGGGAAAGAAATAAGAGATAAGGTCCTTTTTATCAAAGATAGGTTTTCCTTTTCTTATACCTGCGTATCTCACGTCTTGAGAACTTGCTTGCTTCCACAACCTTAAATTTCCATATAATAATGCCACACTTTGCGATAAACTCCTTAAATACCCTTTTATTACTTCCAAAGCATTAGGATCTAGCCAATCATCGGCATCTAATTCGAGTACAAAATCAGTATCAATATACTCAAGTATCTTATTCAACGCTTTTGCCTTTCCTATATTTTCAGTATTAAGTAGCTTAAATTCCGGATAAACAATCCAATTAGTTAGATTTTCATAGGAATTATCTGTTGATCCATCGTCTATTACAAATATGTTTTGGGGCAACTGAGTCTGAAGAAAGCAAGAATTAATAGCCACTTCTACATATTTCTCCATATTGTAATTAGAAATCATAATAGATATAGAAGGCATACTTTCATAACTTTTGGCTTCATTTTGATATTTACTTATAAATTCATTCTTTTGAGATGTGGATTGTGATTTACCCATAGGAGAATGTTTTACAAATTCCCTATCTACATTTTTAATAACTTTTTTATCGATTCTTGAAAGCCAAGACGAAAATAAGGCTTCCTTGAAGGGAATCTGGTACTTTTTGAAAAATTTATTATTTTTCAAAAAACTCGTTCTTATTAATAGAGGACTTTCAATAATTTCACCCTTTATTAGATTTTTATAGGTTAACAATTGATGGTTATCATTTAAAATTAACATTTTTTGAACAATATTAGAGGTGAAAAACGCATTATTATTTAAAAATAAAATATAATCACATTCCATTTTTTGTATGTGGTTATTTAAAGTCGTCCCTATGTCTTCTTCAATTAACTTTAAACGTTGTATGGGTTTATTGAGAGAATAATTATTAGTTTGCAAGTTAATATGATCTTCATCAAGAATAGTAATATCTTCTATTCTACCTTCTAAAGACTTTAGGGTTAACAACGTTTTTTCTAAATTATAAGAGCTAGCACAATTAATTATAATAACATGAATATCTTCTTTTTTAACTTGAGCCATGTGTATTAATCATCTCCCTACGATGCGAGAACGTTATTATTCCAAAATTCAAAATCAATCTTCATGCTAAGTAAGTAATATTCAATCCTCACCATTATTGAAAAATTATATTCGTGTATGTATTTGATATTCCAATAACCACAGGGTGTTGTTATCTCCTAAACCGGATATTTTCTCTCCTTCATACCTTTCTTAACTAACATTTTTGTATTTTCAATATAGGCAAATCACCTAATACAGTCCAAAGAAATTATTTTAAATATGATTTTAGTTATTTGTGCTTATAAAAAACGTATTCCTTATCTCAAAAAATAAAGAATACGTTTTTTATTTTTAATTATATAAACTGGGGTGAATCACGCTAGAGGATTTATCAAGAATAAATGGCAGCGTTAAAACTTTCTGGTCCTACTCTTACAGTACCAAGTACATTAGCACTAATAAATGCTGTATAAGTTATTTGACCATTACCTGGAATCGGGACATTAAAATCGGACGCTGTGAAGGATATTACCTGAGGCCCTAAAACTGACAGAGTAAGATTCTCACTTACCGAATATATCTCTAAATCAGAAACATTTGTACCTCTAACAATGGTGAGAGTAACAGTTGTAGCAACTGGTAAAATTGGAAGTTGAACTGTTAATGTTCCAGTCATAAGTGTATTTAAAGGGCCTGTTGCACCAGCTGTACTAAGTGTGAGCTGCGCGAAAATTTGTTGTGCTGTGGCTAATACAGGAACTGAGATCGAATTAGCATAGCTAGCGTTCTGTGAAGATTTAGCATCCACTAATTGAGCCATTACTAATCCCCCCTTTCTAAATAAACTGTACTATATTATATTAATAATTTTTTAGAATGCTTGTACATTTACACTATGTCATAGCCTAAACATTGTAAAAAGGCAAATAAAATCCATAATTATATTTAGAGTATTATTTTTCAAACAGAGACGATTACCCCTTTAATATCCACAAACTAAAGAGATTTTCTTTAAAAATATTATTTAATGACGAAATATAATAAAATATTATATTAAATGGAAAAAAGTCCTCGCTTTTTTTAAGCTACAGACTTTTTCATTTCCTCTGTTAATAAAACAATAGCGAATACATTTAGCTAAATGTATTTAAAAATTGATATAGCACCTTTCACTACAGCACTCTAAATATTATTAGGCTCATTAACCTTCTTTGTTTTTACGCTTGGGAGGCTAATTGCATATTAAAGAATATCTAATGTAGCCAGGATAGCAATTAACACCTGAAGTAGTAACTGAAGATTTACAGCAATATCTGTATCTGTAGTTTTAACTCTCACATTTGTAGAGTTTTCAATAATAGTTTTTTGAGAATTTTTTTGTTTAATGCTAGAAACTTGTTCTAACTCCTGCATAATGCCATTTCCTTGCTCATTATCCCCGATTGAAATACGAATTACTACTGCAATAGCTATCTGTAAAGCAGCTTGGATAGTGGCGGCAATTTGAGTATCAGTAGTTTGTACCTTAACGCCTTCTGAATCTCTAACAATAATTTTTTCAAAAGATTGTTGTTCAGTTTTAGCAATTTGATCTGCTTCTTGCCAAATATCTCCTCCACTGAAACGTTTATTTTCACAGTGATCTAAAGCTCTCCATTTTCTTTCAGTCATATTTTTTCACCCCTTTTAATTTTTAATTAAAGAATACCAACAAGCACAATAATAGCAACTAATACTTGAAGTAATACTTGAACATTAAGAGCAGCATCTGTATCAGTTGTTGTAATTTCTACATCTTTAGAGTTTTCAATATAGATTTTTTGCTTATTCACTTGCTCTATATTAGATAGTTGTAATAGGTCTTGAAGGACACCATCATTCTGTTCTGAATCAGCAATAGTGAGACGAAGTACTACTGCAATAGCTACTTGGATAGCTACTTGAATTCCAATAGCAACTTGAGTATCTGTTGTACTAACAGAAATATCGCAAGAATCTTTAATCCAAATTAATTCATTTGATTCTTGATCAATTAAAGAAAGTTGATCCGCATCTTGAAATACTTCTTTATCAAAACTCTCGCGACTATTAGAGTAATCATATTCTTTAGATTCACTTTCATAGTGATCTACTTTACAGCTATCTTTACAATGTTTCTTGAAATCATTATGTTTATCTCTGCTTTTGCACTTTTTCTTTACATCGTAATAATAATACTTTTCAGATGACATAACTAACACTCCTTTTTCATGGTATATATTAATATATGAACATACCAATCAATAGGATTGGGCCAATTGATCAATGAATACAACCATTTTAAGAAACAACAAAAACGCCTATCAAATGGCGTCTATAGATGTTGTTATAGCCTATTTTTTGTTGTTAGAGGCATTTGTTTGTTTAACAAACTCATCCACTCGTTTTGATAAATCTTCAACCATTTCTCTAAGCATTTGTTTTTTTTCTTCAGATAATTTACCTTTCACTTGCTCTTTATCTATACCATGTTTAGAAAAAACATCACTTACTAATAAATCCATTAGCTTATTTGGAACAATCTCCTGTCTTTTCTGTGAATCACTCATATTAGTCTCTCCTTTTTTAAGGTTCTATTTCATAACAACATATGCAGCAATTAACTAAAAGGAAACAATTCTCCCATCTATTTTCAAGTATTAATTAAGCATCGTCTTCTAAATACAACATATTTATTAGTAGCGTACACCCGTTTAGGTAAAATACCTAAAATTCTATTAATATCGAATATGAGATGTATTAATTTTCCTATTTTAGCATTTTAGTACAATAAAATAAACATAACGTCGAATATTTGCACCTAAGCTAAGTGTCTTATTTTCTCAACAAATTAGCTAACAATATTTATGAAAAGAGTTGAGTAAAGCAGGCACAGAGGTAAAAGTTTCACATTTAAGGCATGATTTTCTACCTCAGAAAGAAAAATTATAGAATAATTAAACCTGCCTTGTCTTTACCTATTTTTGGATTAGAAAATAGGTGAAAAAGAAAAAAGGAGAGAACTTTTGGGTGGATACAATAAAATTCAGATAGAAATCTTGTAGTTAGCAACTATTTTTTGTTTAATGTTATCTTTGTCCAATCCTTCTTAATAAATCATGAATACTATATTAGTGATTCATTGATTGGGAGGAATGTGAATGTTTAGTTGGCTTGCTTTAGCATCATCCGTATTTATTATTATATTGTTATTTTTTACTGTAAAATATATTATTACACTTTTCTATAAGGAACCTCCAACAGATTTTGAACCGAACCAAATGATTGTTAAATTTAATAAAAGTGTATGTGAGGAAAGATCAACAGAAATTCACCGCAAAAATAAATGTACTGTTTTAGAAAAAAATAATGATCTAGGGTTTCACCTCGTATATACGAAAAAGAATATAAAAAAAATTATGAGTATTTACAATGAACTAGATGAAGTTGAATACGTGGAACCAAACTATATTTTAAAAGCTTCATATGTACCTAATGATTCTTTTTACCCTTTTCAATATGGCCCACAAAAAGTACAAGCCCCTTTAGCTTGGGATGTTACTAGAAGCAATAGTAGTATAAAAATTGCAATAGTGGATACAGGTGTTCAACTTAACCACCCTGATTTAGCTTCAAAACTTTTACCGGGTTATAATTTTGTAGATGGAAACACAAATCCAAGTGATGGAAATGGGCATGGAACTCACGTAGCTGGCATTGCTGCAGCTGCAACCAACAATAACTTAGGTATTGCAGGTATGGCTCCGTTAGCTTCTATATTGCCGGTTCGTGCACTTGATAATGTGGGCAACGGAACTCTAACTAATATTGCAAATGCCATTGTTTATGCAGCTGATCAAGGTGCTCAAGTTATTAACTTAAGTTTAGGTTCTCCCCAAGGAGCCGTTACATTGGAAAATGCTATTAATTATGCTTGGAACAAAGGAGCTGTTATTGTAGCATCTGCCGGAAATGATGGAGCTGACATCATAACATACCCTGCTTTTTATGATAATGTGATTGCTGTAGCCTCTACAGACCAAAATGATCAAAAATCTAACTTCTCAAATTATGGTACCTGGGTAGAAGTAGCTGCTCCCGGTACTAACATTCTATCTACCTATATTGGTAGTTATTATGCATATTTAAGCGGTACTTCAATGGCATGTCCTCATGTAGCTGGATTAGCAGCGCTGCTAGCAGCTCAAGGTAAAAACAACATACAAATCAGAGATAATATCCAAACCGCAGCTGATCCAATACTTGGTACAGGCTCATATTGGACTTACGGAAGAGTTAATGCAAATCGCGCAGTTCGCCAAAGTTAATAGTAAGTTTCTTGTACTCATTTAGTTGCCTCTAAATTTATATTCTTCTTTAGATATCTTCTAAAAAGGCACCATTTCTGATTCCATAAAAATTCTCTATATTTCGCATCACGAAATACACCTCTTGTTCAATCAAATTATTCTTAATTGAACAAGAGGTTGCCTTCTAATAAGCAAGGCATTTTCCTTACATATTTTGTTTACGTTTATCAATCATTTCATAAACAAGATTTTCATTACTTTCTAAAAGTTCCTTAGTAGTTGTATGATGATTCTTTGCATGACGAGAAAAATTAGCTTTGCTATACCATTGCTGACATAGCGGACATGGCAATTCGTTTTCAATCTCATAATGATTTGAGGTCCATCTTGTAGAAAAAGAAGAAGATTTAGCTGTATTGTTTTTTGTATACGATGTGTTCGCATGATGTATAGGATTTTGTAGTTGTTCTGTAGTCACAGCAACTTCATTTGTATTCGACATGTATAAATTATCTTCTAATTCTTCTTTAATTAACAAATATCCAGCCTCTGACATAGACAATCCTAACTCAACACAACGTTGTCGAAATTGCTCATATATATTTTCTGGTAATCGAATCGGTAACACTTTACTTTTTTCTTTTGATTTTGATTGACGAGCGTACTTATCTAATTTTCCCACCTTATCACCTCATATATATACAATTTGTATACATGTTCAATACAGAAACCTTATGTTCCTGCTATTTGTTCGAATACATTTTGTATACACCATGTAGTCATTGAGTTTTTTTATTTGAAAATATAGATGAAATGTTATAATTCATAACTTTATTTTTATAAGATTAGATTTACTATTATTTATAGATTAAAAGTAAATTAAAAAACATTTTAAATTTATATAAACTTTAATATTTCTGTTTTTTATATAAGTAAATGACAAAACACTTTATATATATTTATTGAGGCTATATGACCATTTGTAGAAAAATGTTCTATTTGTCGTCAGTTAGAGTAAATGATAAAACTCTATATTTTATTAAGTAGTTTTATCATTTACTTTATTTATTAAGATAATTTTATACGATATATTTAATTTGATCATTTTAAAAAATTATTTTATATTGGAAATATAATATTAAATTCTAATACCTATTAGTAATACAGGCATTATACTCATTTAAATAAGTAAAGAGGTTTTTAATTATTATAAAGAAATTTCTTTCAAAAAAGACTATAAAAATATATCTTTTTAAAAGTATAATCATTCATTGTTTCCAAATAAAAAAGCAGTTTGCATATGCAAACTGCTTTTAAGATGACCCGTACGGGATTCGAACCCGTGTTACCGCCGTGAAAGGGCGGTGTCTTAACCGCTTGACCAACGGGCCAGTATGGCTCCACAGGTAG
>Ga0207655_1000533_pt1 | contig 48178 bp, 37 predicted proteins | sample KBSM44metaG_FD_184398 | JGI IMG/M metagenome (GOLD analysis project Ga0207655, IMG submission 184398) | Miscanthus rhizosphere microbial communities from Kellogg Biological Station, Michigan, USA - KBS M4-4 metaG (SPAdes) (version 2) | ecosystem: Host-associated > Plants > Roots > Rhizosphere >...
CCGGTTCGAGTCCGGCCTTCGGCACCATCAGAACATCAATAGACGTCAACGGACGTCTTTTTTTGTGCCTGAAATCCGCGATACTCAAGGCTTTACGCGATTTTCCTTTCAACAGAAGTCAATCTGAGTCAACCCACATCAAGTCGCTTGTGAGTATAGAACCGAGTATATATGCTGGTTCGATAATGGTTGTATACTCACAGTGGCACATTGAAGGAGAACTTTTATGGCTCTGACAGATATCAAAGTGCGTTCCGCAAAACCGCAGGAAAAGGAGTACACCCTTGTCGATGGGGATGGCATGTTTTTGCTTATTCATCCCAATGGCTCAAAGTACTGGCGGTTCCGCTTTCGCTTTGGTGGCAAGCAGCATCTGATGGCTTTTGGTGTTTACCCTGAAACTTCATTGGCTGATGCCCGTCAAAAAAGAGAAGAGGCTAGGAGACTTGTTGCTGCTGGAATCGACCCTCGCGAACACAAACGTGCAGTGAAAGAAGAACAGACGAAAGAAGCTATTACCTTTGAGTCAGTTGCCAGAGATTGGCATGCAACTAACAAGAAATGGTCAGAGGATCACAGTCGGAGGGTATTGAAGAGCCTAGAAGACAATCTATTCCCTGCGATTGGCAAGCGTAGTATTGAAGAGCTAAAGACTCGCGACCTGCTTGCACCTATTAAAGTTGTAGAAGCAACAGGCCGCCTTGAAATTGCTTCTCGTCTCCAGCAGCGAACAACCGCCATCATGCGGTATGCCGTCCAAAGTGGCTTGATTGATTACAACCCAGCCCAAGAGATGGCTGGTGCAGTTGCTTCCAGTAACCGTGTCCATCGCCCTGCACTTGAGCTGAAACGCCTACCTGAACTGCTCCGCCGAATTGACGGTTACACGGGACGCCCTTTGACCCGCTTGGCTGTTGAGCTCACCTTGTTAATCTTCATTCGTTCCAGTGAATTGCGCTTTGCCCGCTGGTCTGAGATCGATTTCGATACGGCAATGTGGACGATACCGGCAGAACGAGAAGCTATCGAAGGAGTGAAGCACTCTCAACGTGGTTCTAAAATGCGAACAACTCATCTGGTGCCATTGTCTCACCAGGCTCTAGCAATCCTCAAACAGGTTCACAAGCTTAGTGGCGAGCGCGATTTTGTTTTTGTTGGAGATCACAACCCTCGTAAACCGATGAGTGAAAACACGGTAAATAAGGCGCTGCGCTTGATGGGATATGACACTAAGGTAGAGGTTTGTGGGCATGGTTTCAGGACTATGGCATGTAGCTCGTTGATTGAGTCAGGGCTGTGGTCAAGGGATGCTGTAGAGCGGCAAATGAGCCATATAGAACGTAACTCAGTACGTGCGGCTTACATTCATAAAGCAGAGCATCTGGATGAACGCAAACTGATGCTGCAATGGTGGGCTGACTTTCTGGATGGGAATCGGGAGAGAGGGATTACTCCGTTTGACTATGCAAAAGTCAATCGGGGTAATATGTAGTGTATATGTTTAATTAATATACAACCAATCAACCAGCTTCCAAAGTGAAGCTGGTTGATGGATGGACTTGACCCGGCATCTCTGGATGTGTTTCGTGGACGGACAGGAAAATATACAATTTTGAAAATGCTCGTAATGAATGTGTCAAAGAGCCTATAGATATCAGTGGGTAGCTTTTATAGAATAGGTGTATTCCTACTTTAGAGAACATGAAGTTATGAGCGCAATCACATTACGTAAAGCGTTGGGTGTACTTGCGAAGTCATCTTCGTTTTCCGTCACCACCGTGACACACCGTCAGAAAGATGAGTTCGATCAGTTAAAGGAACAACTCTTTGTTAAACAAGAAATTGAAACTGAATTACAACGCTATCTGGATGTTGCTAAACCCGGTGAAATCATTTTTTTGTGCGGTAGTAGCGGTGACGGAAAGTCCGAAATTTTAACCCGCTGTCAGTCAGATCCGCGTTATCAGCGGCGATTTATTTTCCATCTGGATGCCACTCATAGCTTTGCCCCTCGACAATCAGCCATTGATGCTTTGAATGAGTTATTTACTAATCATCAGCAGCAGTCATCTCCATTGCTCATTGGCATCAACACCGGAATGCTTGCTAACTTTGCCCGAGAAGGTGATGAATGCCATGAGGTGCTCCGGTCTGCAATTGACTCATTTTTATCAGGGCAGCAGGATGCAAGCCGTCCTTACCGTATCGAGAATTGTTCTTTTTTTGATTTTGAACACTATCCTAAATTCCAGTTTAACGAAAATAAAAACTATTCATCATTTATTAAAGCCTTATTAGATAACTTAACTCGTGACGATGATAACAATTTATTTCAGTTTATCTTTCGGCGCGATGAGTTAATTAATCCAGATCTAAAAGAGGTCGCAAACTTTAAATTGCTTTGCATGCCTGGCGTGCAGAATGTATTAATTACGCAGCTCTTTAAAGCGCGGTTGATTAAAGACCAGTTTGTCACGACCCGAACGCTGCTGGACTTTCTGCATCATCTGTTGATGGGGCCTGGCTACTTATTTGATAATCTCTTCATCGGTGCAGAAAATGATCTGATTAAAAAAGTTTCCGATTTTGATCCCGCCAGATTGCACACCTATGAACTTGATCAGTTTGTTTTGCGCTATGAACTGGGACTGATTGACGCTGATCTCGATGATTTTTTAGCCGCACTTGAGCCGTTGCACATTAAGTTTGATCGCCAGAGCGTTAAGCCCGGTGACGCAACCTCCTTGATCCGGCTTTTCTGGCTGTTGCAGCACGAGTCGTTGGGTAATGATTATCATCGGAGATTTTCCGCGTTCTTTAACGAATCGTTGTTTGAACGTTACTCAGAAATCTGGCATTTGCATAGAAATTACACAGCAGATCCGGAGCAAAAAAGATCACTGAATCGCTTCTATGCTTTTGAGCTTATCGCGGGTATCCAGCGCTATGCTAACCGCAAAGCACCTGAATTAAGTATGCAAAAAGAAGAGTTCTTTTTGGGTGAGTTTGGTGGGGTAAAAATAACCGCACCGGTAGAGGTGAAGCCTGATTGGGATGCTATCCGTAATAAACATACGGCTCATCCAACTGGCTTCGATGTCTATTTAAAGGTGGGGCGAAATCCACTGCCTCATATCCATATCGGGCTTAATTTGTTCGAATTACTGGACAAGTTGAATAATGGCTATCGTCCGAATAAATACGATAAAAATGCCATCGTATTACTGGATGAAATTGTTGAGTTGATCGCGGAGCAGGCTAAATCCAGCAGCGAAATCAAATTTTATGATGGCAGACAACGGGTTTATCGTGCAAAGGCGGATGACGATATGATCACTATTAGCGGTATGGAGGGTTAGCAGAATGTACCCTATCGCAAACGAGTTAAAAGTGGGTAACAATCAACTGGATAGTTACCTGCCTGTGCGCAATAAAAATAACGATATTAGCTGGCAATTCGTCACCGGTCTGGTCCTTAGCTACGCCCTGAAACGCAAAATCGAAGCTTACGATCCCGAACAATTCCGTGAAGATTGTAAAACACATCTGCAGGAGCTGCTTGATGAGCCTGCATTCTGGTCCGTGCTAGAACGGATGTATTTTTCCAGTCAGGATATTTTCCGTGTCTCCCCACTTTTTTTACTGTTCCACGCCCAGTTTAATGGTGAAAAAATAAGTGCCGGTTCAACGGCAGATAAACGACTTGGCACGCTATTTGCCAATTTGATGGGAGATTTCAGCCTCCGTTATCCCATACAGGACAGACTGAACTTCATCGAGCAGCAAATGCTGAATAAGCTCAATGAAAAAATAAAGCTGTTGGGGAAAGGACCGTTTGCCGAAGAGCAACCGTATCTCCCGTATATGGTAACGTGTTTTCAGTCTGATCTGGCATTTCTGGCAGAACATCCGCAGTACCTTTTACAGGAATTGACCAACACCCTACGTTTGTACGCTTTTAGCTGGTGCGCTCAACTGGCTCTCAATCTGGACAACTGGCAGGATGGCGAACCACAAAGCAAATCACTGTTTTTTATTCTTGATAGCGAAAAAGCCAGCTCCGAACGGGAAAAGGTGAAACGTTATGGTTATAAGCTGTTCGCTAGCCAGAGCGAAAAACTGTTCCCGGTTCTCTCTGCACTTGAGGTTTTGCAGTGGGGAAAAGGACAGAAAAAGCGTCCGTTATGGCAGATTTATCAAGATACTCTGAATGATTCAGACTCATCTGCCCGAGTACTTAATGACCTTAACGTTTATTTGCAGGATTTTATTGTGGATCGAGGCCTCCCGCTTCGTGAACGCGCAACAAACCTGGAAAATGCCTTCAAACAGCTCTTAGCCGTTGCCGTAGAGCAGTTTCAGGGTAAAAAAACTGACCGCGCCACGGTCAATCGTAAATACGTTAACGAGTTGGAAAACCAGATTTGCACTGACTTCATTCAGGTCCGTGGTCGGGCAGGAAAAGTGCTGGTGCTGAATCAGGATCGTCTTCTGTTACTGACCAATCTCACTGTGGGCAAAAATGACAAACTCCGCCTGCATGAACTGCTGCGTGGTTTTGAACAGCGCGGTTTTTATCTTGACAACCAGTCGGCGCAAACGCTGGTGGCGTTTTATGAACGCATGGGAAATGTAGAGCGAATGAGTGATAGTGGAGACGCCGTGTATGTCCGTAAAACAGTATGAAACCTATCTGGCAGAAACCTTTATTGAATGGGTAGGTGGCATCATTCAGCCTGGCGAGCGCTACCAGTTCAAATCTCCCGATCCCGATAATGCCCTAAAACTCTGGGAAGCATTCGTCTCTCTGGCGAACGGCAATCGGCTGGAAATTGCGTCAGGGCAATGTATTGATTGCCTCCCCTGCAATGGTGTTCAGCTTATTCCTGTACTGCATGGTGCTGAGGCTCCAGCATTCACAGAAAACTACATTTCTCATTTGCGCGATGAAGTTGCAGGGCGCAGCGGCATTTTTGCCCAAACAGCGCTGTTGATTATTCACAACAGTATGCTCGATACCCTGATTAACAGCACGAAAGACGTCGCGGCACCGGATGCTATATGGTACCCACAAACTTTCAGTCATCAACTGGAAAAGCTCATTACCACTGATAGTAACCGTTCGGAATTGTCCCGTTGTTTGCTGGAGGATCAACTGGCGACGGTACTGGATGAAGGCGCGACGGTATTTGGTTTTTCGTCGCTGTATCGCTTGCTGGATGATGGCAATCTGGATTTCTCCGAGCTTCATCTGTTTAAAGATGATGAACTACTGAACTATACCCAGAAGCAGCTACGCACCCGACTGAATGAAAACCGGAAATTATATCGCCAGATAGAAGATAGTGTTGAACGCTACAGTGGACAGCTGGAGAATGTGCTGCCTGAGTTTAGTTCAAAATTCATTCAGGAGCATTTTTACGATAAAGATGACTGGCGTGAGCTCGATTTTTCCGACTACAGGAAAGAGAAAGAACAGAATAGTGAACAAAAACTGGTGCTGGAAAACGTCTCCGTCGAAAACGGCGAGGTTTGGCAACGGGCGAAAAGCGCCAGTAAGGCAGGCAAACGAGACATCAGCCTGCTGGTGCAGGTGCAGCCAGGGCAATCAAAGGCTGAGCTGGAATTCAGTTTCCAAGGTAATGATCTTCAGGATAACCAGATAAAGATTGCCCATAATCGCCAGTTAAAGAATGCATCTTTCTGGCGCACCAGCCGGGCGGGCGGCAAGACTTCCCGCATTATGGCGTCGGTGCCTTTTGACGGGTATCCCTGCTTCTTTAGTCTCGAGCTGACCAACCGCAATAATTCAGCCGAAGAGTATAAATTTCGCCTGTTGTTGGTCGAACAAGGACAATTCTGGCTAAACGATATTCAGCACTGCTACCGCGTTGAGCCAGGTAAAGATCAAATAACCCTGCAACTGGAAGATAACACGCTGCGTATTGCCGAGTCTGGCAACTTGATATGTACGTTGGATGACGGGAGCGAAGACATCGACTGCCAGCATTATGCTCTGGTGAATTTTGAGACGCAGGCAAATCAAAGTGACCTGGTTCAGTTTGCGCTCGTTTCCGGTGATTCCCGTCTGTCGTTTAACATCGAGGGGCCGGGAGCAGAAGAAGGGCTAACGTTGCCGTTGCTTTTTGACCAAAGTCGTTTCAATAAGTTGTTCAAAGAAGAGGGTAATGCAACCTGGAACCGACTAAAAGGGCGCATCATACTCGATAATACTGAACACAAGGTCGTCGGTGTACGCCAGCAGTTGTTGATACTGGAAGCCTCATTAATTGAACAACGTCTGCTAGGTACGGGAAGTGACGATAGTGAGTTTGCGCTGGATGAACTTCTTGCCAGCTACCCCGATCTCCATAACGCCTATGAGCAGTTATTTGCCTACTATCATCGTCGTAACACCCTACCGAGTCTGGTGTCGTGGTCAGCAGAATATCGCACACTGGTCAGCTACATTGTTACTACGTTTGAACAGTCACTCCAGCAAATCGGCCTGAGCAGAGCGCTGACAGCGCAGGAGAAACGTCTTCTCCATCTGGGGATCTGCCGCAATGATAGCCATGAGCGTCTCTCACCACTGCACCCATTAGTGCTGGCCTACCATCTACAACTGGCAGAAGCTATCGTTGCGGAGTCGGAACAGAACGATTCGGCTTCATTTGCCACACTACCGCCGATCACTCTCGATCGCCTGATAGTTTCCGGATTAATGCCGTTTGTTTACCACAGTGAGCATGAATACGCGCAACTACAGCCGGTGGAAGAAAACCGCTTCTGGATTGACGCAGTTCCCCAGCGGCAGGTCAGCCATGACTACGTTAAACGTCTGGTAAAAGACAAACTCAATGAGTTCACGGACGCTTACGCCCGGTTGTTCCAGAGCGCTGAAAACAGTGCGTTGATTATCAATGCCATTAATCAAGGGAATGCCAAAGAACTGTTTCTGGGATTAGTAGAATATTTTAAGCAAGAAAAAGAGCACGCTATTTCGGTGCATGTGAACTGTTACGATGAACGTTTGCTACCCAATATGTTCGATCACTTTGCCGAAAGTGGTAGCTATGAGCAGCTTAAAAACGATCTCGATCTGAACAGCGGCGTATGGCGGGCAGAAGCCGATATGCTGATTGACCTGCTGCGTAGCCGGTTAACGTTCAGCAAGTTTGTCCTGCCGTCAGAAAGCGACAAGCTGGCCTATGCGCATCTGGCATTTTTCACCAATACAGCACCTGTGGATTGCCGCCAGATCCGCATTGAAGATGCATCCAGCGGGGTATTGTGTCATGGGTTGATCGCTGGGGAAGGTGCCGAAACGCAGGGGGATGCTTACTTTACCGCCTTTGGACTGCGAGATGTGGATACTGAGTCTTATTGCGCCCTGCGTCTTGCCAGACTAATCGGCTGCCTGTGGCAACCCGCACGTCAAAGCAACAGCCAGTATCATGGACAAGGGATCGGCCTGGCCGTGAGCGGTAATTTTAAACAGCTGCTCAATTACTCCTACAACAGTGCGCTCTGGACCACCATCATTGATCCAAAAGTCACCCTCGACTTTTTCACCAGTCAGAAAGATGTGGTGCTTATCCACTATTCTGACCAGTACACCAGTTGCGCAGGCTACGATGCCGTCACCGTCACGAAGCAGGTTGATTTGTTCCTACGGTTGCTCCAGACAGGAAGCCAGTCAGGGCAACCTGCTGTTGATAGTCAGCATTTGCTGGCTGAATTTAATGCCTTTAACGGTGAATGGCTGCTGAAAATGCTGCGCTCCAGTGAAAGGGAGCGTAAAGAGAAACACGGCATTATAGGCGCGTACAAATTTGTGCAATCCATGCTGCACCAGTCCGATATTTGCTGGATTCCGCTATCGGTGGCCGAAATGATCCGTGTGTCCGGCAATGTCGGGCTGAAAATGAAAGAGACTGATTTATCGAGAAATTTACAGGGTTATCGTAAAGGTGCCATCTCTGATGATGTACTCTTTGTGGGATTCAAAGAAGACCGCCTCTATCTGTTGCCGCTGGAAGTTAAAACTGGGGCGCGACCGGACTACAACTATGCAGGCCAACAGGCTCGTGAGTTGAAACGCTACTTACAGCAGGACATTCTGGAACCACAGACGCTGGCATCACAGCTGTACCGGGCGCTCTTTATACGTCAGGTGCTGATGCAGGTGGAGAAACTGCGTCTGTACGGTGTGCTGGACAGCAACAAACTGGCTCCCTTGCTGGAACGACGCGAATGGTGGTTAACGGGCGACTATCAGTTAGGTGAGTTGGCCGACTATGTAGACGGCTTCGTCGTGGCTCATGTAGACAGTGGAACTTGCTTCGATCTTTCTTATAAAGAGACAACTGAGAATATTTTACAGATCGAAATTCCTTATTCACTGCTGCCTTCGTTGATTGCTTCGCAGGGGGATGAACCACCGTTGGCGGAACGTTATCGGGTGCCGGAAAAATATCGTCTTAAGCCAGAGAGTGATGCCATTCCGTCACAATCCGAAGTCGTGGTAGAGGTCACAACGCCGGCTACTGCATGGCCCATTTTGGAACCGGAGTCGTTACAGCCTGCTGTACCGGTGGCGACTTCTGATATTAGCGATACTCCATTACAGATCCTGTTTGGTCATGATGCTGCGCGCCAGAGCCCGTTACATTGGGAGCCAACCAACACAGCGAAGTTCATGAATACCAATACCGGCATTATTGGCACGATGGGCACCGGTAAAACCCAGTTTACTAAATCGCTGGTCACACAGTTGATGCGTAATCAGTCCTGTAACGTTGATGGTAAACCTATCGGTTTGCTGATCTTCGACTACAAATCAGACTATGTGGATGAGGCTTTTCTTGATGCTACGGGCGCGAAAAAGTACAAGTTATTTAAGCTGCCTTATAACCCCTTATCTCTGTTTGGCGACACGCCAATGCTACCAATCCACACCGCTGGTGGACTATCGGAAACGATGGCGAAAGCCTATGGGCTGGGCCATAAACAGCAGCTCAAATTAGAAAATCTGATTTTAGAATGCTACGAAGCGGCAGGTATTTCGCCGGAAGATCCGGCAACATGGTCACGGACTGCGCCGACGATTGAAGATGTATGGCAGCGCTTCCTCGATCAGGAGAAGGTCGAAGAAGATTCGCTTTACGCAGCACTTTCTAAACTGGCGCGTTACAAGATATTCGAAACTATCCCGGAGAAGATGACCAGCTTGTACGAATTGATTGACGGCGTCACCGTGATTGAACTGGCTGGCTACCCGCCAGAAGTGCAAAACCTGGTGGTTGCGCTCACGCTGGATCTGTTTTACGCGCAGATGCAAAAGCGCGGTAAACCGGTGGTGCGGGGGGATTATCGTCAGCTCACCAAAATGATTCTGGTGGATGAAGCCGATAATTTTATGCGCCAGGATTTTTCCAGTCTGCGTAAGATCCTAAAAGAAGGCCGTGAGTATGGCGTTGGTGCGATCCTGTCAACGCAGGAGATTACTCACTTTAAAACCGGGGAAAATAATTATGCCTCTTATATTTTAACGTGGGTAATCCATCGTGTGTCTGAGATTAGGAATGCGGATATTAAGGCGGTATTTAACGTCGATGATAAAGGTGAGCAGGAGTCTTTGATGGGACAGATTCGACAGCTTGAGAAGCATTTTAGTCTGTATGTGGATGGGGATAAACGTGTCAAGAAGATGCGTGACCGGGCTTTTTGGGAGCTATAAATGACAATTGTTGATTCAATAAAATGTGCGCTTAGTTCTCTTGGTAAACCATCGACATCTGCCGAAATTTACCAAGAAATTATGGATAATAACTTATACGAATTCGGGGCTAAAAACCCACAATCCTTGGTTAGAGGAAAATTGAGAACTCACACTTTAGGATTGAATTTTCCTAGTGCGAGCCCAAATAAATTTTTCAAAATCCATTCTGGAGAGGGGAAAAATACGCGGTATGTGAATTTAGAGAGTGCTGTTGTCGAAACTGTAGTTATTCCTGAAGTCACAACTAAAAAGCAAAGTATAGCGAACACAATACTTCTTTTTTTTAAGAACAGAAGGGATAGAATTATTGAAAATAAAGATGCTCATGTAGTTACGCTGCATGAGTGTTGGTGGATGCTTTTTGGCTCTTTTATTCCAATAATTATGGACTCTCTATTTAGAGTATGGTGTTTGAAACTTTCAATATGGGAAGCGTTATCACAAAACATAAAAGGTGGGGAAGTCTTTTTATTTACTTCTGCACTGATAACTCCTTTTTTTTATTTTTTGGTTAAAAATTTATCAAGTAATAATAAAGAAGGGGAAGAGTTACCTTATATTGGCTGGGTGTTTACCTTGACTATATTATCATGGTTGTTTGGTTTGGCTGCATTCATATATTATAGGACGGGTTCTATTCTTGCAGGAGAAAGTGATTCTGTTTTATTGCGGAATTTATTTTCTGCTGAGCTTGGTGGTTGGGCATGGTTGATATATATTGTATCCCTTCTCATATGGTATTATTCAGCATATATGAATAACAAATCGGCAAAGACGTACTACAAGATAAGACGTAACCAAATTGAGAAGTTGTCTGCAGCTTATGGCGAGGTTAGAGGATAATATAATGAAATCGATAAAAATAAAAGCATTAAAAGTATCTCAGCCAATAGGTGATTTTTATTGTGGGAAGATTAAAGCTAGGGATTTAGTAAAGATAACCTATTCGGATGTTAGGCGAATGTCTAACTTAGAAAATCGTGAGCTTGATGACTATATAGGGATTCAACGCCCTCTTATAGAATCTAGAGTGAAAGCTATTCGTAGCTTTATCTCAGGTGTTGACTCATCTTTTCCGAATTCAATAATTATCGCAATGGATTCAGAAAACGTTAATTGGGATGAGAATAATGATTATTTTACTATCACGCCTAATGAAGATGGTGATTTCAACAAGCTTGCTAAAATTTTAGATGGTCAGCATCGCATTGCTGGTTTTGATGAAAATAATGTCAGATTTATAAATGAAGTTGGCGATGAGTTAGATTTTGAACTATTAGTGACAATATTTATTGATGCTGATATATCAACGCAGGCTAATGTTTTTTCTACAGTGAATTTGGCACAGACAAAAGTCAATAAAAGTTTAGTCTATGATTTGGAATCATTAGCGTACTCAAGAAGCCCTGAAAAAACATGTCATGACATTGCTGTTCTTTTAAATAAAGAAAAAAAAGGTCCATTCGAAAAAAGAATAAAAAGGTTGGGTGTGGCAACTCCTGACGTATTAAATGAGACATTAACACAGGCAGCTTTTGTTGAAAATCTCCTAAAACTTTTAACCTCTGATGCTAAATCTGATAGAAATTATTTTCTGGCGAAAGAAAAAGGAGGAAAGTTAGCTAAGGAGTATAGATTAGAACGCGTTGATGAAAAAAATCTTATTAAATATCCATTGCGTCAAAGTTTTATAACGGAACAAGATTCTGTTATAGCTGCAAATGTTTCTAATTTTTTTAGTGCAGTGATGTTACTTTGGCCAAACGCATGGGCTAAATCAAATAAAACATCATCTTTAAATAAAACTATTGGACTAATTGCTCTCTTTAGAGTTTTAAAAGATATACTTTCGTATATGAATGAACGATATGGTTTAAATCCCTCGAGAGTATTATCGATTGACGATTATCAAGAAATCCTTGACGGTGGTGTTCTTGAGGAAAATGAATTCATGCAATTAGATGCCGTGTCAAAAAGTTCGAAAATAATTTATGACATGATTTGTGAAAATTTAGCTCTGTATGAAGATGATGATTCTTAATTATTTTCATTGAGATATTTAATAAGTATCGATTGCTCAATTGAGCAATCGATACTTTCATTTCAATATCGTATTATTGAATGTTATTTATTAATTGTAATAAACTCCGATGATTCCTCAATGCAGCAATCCCATCCTCAACGTGTGCCGCCCACGCCTTAATCATCGCCTTCTGCTCTAGTTGCGGATAAAGCATCTTTAACACCAATTCCGTAGCTTGCAGCGTTTCCCCAAGCCACGTAATTTTATCCAGCACTAGCGAACCATCCAGCTTCTTGCTATCCCGCTCAGGCGAATAGCGAAACTCACTCTCCACCGAGCGGAAAAATGCCAGTCGAGCCGCGACATTGGGCGTAATTCCAGTATATCCCTTTAACTTCTTAAGCTGGTCTTCAGTCTGACGGCTAAGCACCATTCGATTTGGGAGCATTAGACAGCCTCCTTAGTTAGTTCCCAGAAATAACCGGGTTTCAGCGCAGATGATTTGGTATGTGCATTAAATACAATCTCGTAAGCATGAGAAATATCATCACGCAGTCGATCAACAAAATAACGCTCGTCCACTTCCGTATCCGTGGATAACAACACAACCTGATGGCTCGCTTCTGGGAAATAATGATTAATCAACTTATCCCGGTGCTGAGAATCCAGACGTCCTAACGGCGTATCAATAATTACCGGGAAATCACGCCCAGAGGTTTTTGCCAGCGCCTCAAGAATAGCGATCGCATAAATCTGCTTTTCACCCGCAGAAAGCAACTTACGATTAATTACCGAACCCTTTTCATCCACCAATTCAACATCAAATGTCTGTGGATTTATGTGCGCATTAAGCTGTAAATCCTCTTTACGAGCCAGCTTGTGGTAGGCAATTTCAAAGTTAGCAGATAATTTTTTCACTCGCGCCTGCGTCAACACATCGCTGTAGTAATCGAGCAGGTTAATGGTCTCCTGCGCATTTTTAAATGCGCTGCTCAAACCATGTTGGCTACGGGTGATGTCATGTGCTTTCTGTACCTGACGAACACAGTCCAGTTGCTGCTGTTTCGTCCGTTTAGCCTCTTCCAGCAACGAGCGATATTTTTGCCGCTGTTTTTCACGCTTATGATCGAGGTCGCGTAATGCTGCAAAGAGATCCATTAACTGCTCGTCTTCCGGGGCGCGAGCAATGTTAGCAGCGGCCTGCTCCAGTTGTTGTTCAATATCCGTTAATTGATGGCGGTACATATCAAAACGCTGCCAAGCTTTTTTGCTATCCTGCTCAATTGATTGCTGGAGCATACCGGCTTCACGTTCAGAAATATCAAACAGCAAATCACCTTTAGGTTTGGCCGCCATATATGCGTCCAAATTATTAGTAATCGCTTCGGTAGCAATGGCTCTGGTACTGCTCTCACTACTTGAACGGAACGCAATATCATTTTTGAGTTGAGTTAAAAATTGATTTAACTCCGTCTCAAAAATTTTCGCCTGCTTGATCTGTGCTTCATTGGCAATTTTTTCCAGCAACCGCGCCAACGTATTAGGCGCTAACGCATAGGGCAACGATCCATCGCATTCCTGTCGTAACGCTTTTTCCAGACGCTCTTTTTCTTTTAACAGCGTTTCAACTTTCTTTTTTTCCTGTGCTTTGGTCTGGGCAAATGCGCCGCCCTGCGCATTTAACAATCCCTCATGTCGGATAATGTCCTGGGATAAAAATTCAATCCGCGAGTTGACGAAATCGGCCTCTTCCAGCAATTTCTCTGCCTGACCGGCAAGCGTTTTAATCTTTGTCTCAAGCGCTTCGACCTGCTGTTGCTGGGAGCCACCTAACTGCGCGGTTTGCTGGCGTTTGACAAAAATCATCAGGTCATTTTGCAGTCTGGCAATCAGATCCAGTCCCAACAAACGACGCACCGCAGTACGCAGAATATTGCCGGATTCATCTTCCGCCAACTCTGCAATCTTCTCTCCATCAAAAAAGAAAAGATCGGCAACACCGTGAGGAATTAATTCATTCAAAAACCCCTGGCACTGGTCATAACTGAGTTCACTACGCGGTTGTCCATCCTGCTGCAAAGAGAGACGATCTTTCTTTCCTTTCTTCCAGCTACGCGTGACGGTGAATTCAGTCTCATGACCGTTTTGGTTGTAGGTAAAGGTCAGTTCTACTGCGGCTTCATCCGGACGCTCTGCTGTATACGTCCCGTTGTGCACCAGTGCTCCGAGTTGTTCAACATACTCCTGCTGCTGCATTGCCGAGCCAAACGCTAAACGCCCATACAGTGCCAGTCGAATTGCCGACAAAATAGATGTTTTCCCTGCACCATTTAAACCACCAAAAAGCACAATCGGGCGAGGGTTTACTTCATGCGGACGCTTTCTGGGAGCCAGATCGATAGTGTGTGTGCCGCAAAATACGCGAAAATTATGTAATACTAGTTGCTTAATGAGCACGTTCATTTTCCTCATCGATAAGCACAGACGATTCGCCCGCATCGATAATTCTGCGCTGTAAACTCTGGAGTTCAGCTTCTAGCTTATCCACCTCGTCCTGATGAATATCCCGATCGTTGCGTTTTTGCAGCGTTGCCTGTTGCTGCTGGATCTCTTCTAGGCTGCCCCAGTCCTGCTTCAAAATTGTGCCAAGCTTGTCAAAAATACCCTGACGACGACTTAACCCTTCCATCGAGGTTTCCAGCTCAATCAGTTTCATTACCATTTCAGGTACTACGTCAAACCCTTGCGTTATCTGTATCAGCAAATCAGCATCGCTGGCATCAAAGCGCGATTGATCGTCAACCACCCAGTTCAGATCCTGCTGATATACCTCGCGATAAATACCCGGCAACGTGTCGTGCCAGTCTGGCTCATTAGGATCTTTTAACCACTCCTGGCGGATAGCGTGTAGCTCTGGCTGGGTAATTAACGTAATCGTGTGGCCTTGGGCGTTTAAATCACGCTCAATTTCCAGTAAGTCTTTTAACCATTGCTGGCGGTATTTGAGCCAGTAGGGGCCAGGAACATGCTTGCGCTCTGCACTGCGATCTTCACCGTCTTTAGCGTACTGATAGCTCACCTTACCGGTGCGGCGTTTATAGTTGCGATAGGTATCTTTATTCACAGGATCGGTGGTAAACGCCAGCAGATCACGATATTTCAACAATGGCGACATCCACTCTTCGCCATTTTTGATCAGACTTTCCATCGCTTTATCTTTGGTTACTACGGTACAGGTCCAGCAGCCAAAGCGAGAGTTTCCACAAGAAGGGGTACTTTCGTCGATCACCAGGGGACACTCACCCTGTGCGGAAGAGTCCATATACAGCGTCCACAGAGGACGGTTATTTCCACCCCACGGGCTTTCCCATTCGTCGATATCCTCAGGAGCATAGCGGAACGCGCCGCGCAGCAGTTTCCAGACGTCTTCTACATCCCAGGTATCAATAGGGGTATAGATAAACGCATTTGCCAGAGTGGTATGTCGGGCCAGGCGTGAGCCATCAATTTTGTGCTTGGCGATGACCTGCGCACGGGAGGCGCTCTCACTACTACGTGAGCCGAGGACAACAATTACTTCATCAAACTGGCTGACCTTATCTTTAATAAAGTCACTTACCGGGTTGATTTTCATACGCTCGGTACACCAGCGAAAACTACGGGTTGGGGCCGGATAACCTTTCCCCAGTAAATTGACCCAGAAGGTTTCATTAGTTTTAGGCGTTACCGCATGTTGAGTGATCGGCAGGCCATTACGCTTTGCGCCTGCTTCAATCTGCAACATCGTTTTCTTAATTAAATCTACTACCACAGGTGTTTCCACCAGCGTATCGGATGACACTACAAAAACATCTTTGCTGCGCATTTCCGGGGGGAGGCCGAGCAGGGCCAGATACACCAACGTGATCACGGCGGAAGAATCTTTCCCGCCGCTATAGCCAATTACCCACGGACGCTTATCCGCACAATAAATTCTTTGAACCTCAGCAACATATTCGGCTAGAGGGCGTCCAGCGAACTGTTCCTGATTAATAAAATCTTCGTATTCGGCCAAATCGTAGGCCTGAACTAATTTACTCATGAGACAACCATTTGAGCTTCAAGCTCCTGTTCTTCAGGAGTGAGGGGGATTGAGAGCGCGGTTTTTAGCGCGTTACAGGTGAGCTGGATCGCGGTACTGGTTTTACTAAGTTTGCCGTGCTGCATCGCACGTTTGACTAGATCCGGGTTGTTTCTGCGCCAGTTAAATGTTTTGAGTGCAGCAATTTTCTCCGGCCATTGCTCAGGATAATCCGTCAACAGGGTATATCCCAGCTGCCCAAGGGCCTGTAATCCAATGCCATGAGCGTGAACATAATCTTGTCGTAACTGAACCGGTGAAACCTCTTTTTTAGCCGCTAGCTGCCAATCCGGCATCACGCTAAAAATAGCTTGCCAATATTGGGTAGCAACTTGGGTGCATTCCTCAAAGTTGTTCTCTTTGGGATCTTTACCCAACAATGCTCGGGTAGCCTGCTTGATGCTGCTCAATGTAAATAACTTATTCGACCGCTGACTGATGCCTGATTTTTCCAGTTCTGTCATCCCTACAAACGGCGCTACTGACATCGCCAGATAACGTGCCAGATTTGAACTGGCATCGCGATGATCGTATAGAGACGCCAGCGACGGACTGGGGCGAATGGCGTATTTATTCAGATCGGCGAACATCTGCTGGCTACGTTTTAAGCCTTCATCAACAAAGAACAACACCGGAATATTATCCTGCCCCAGTTCCGGGCGAGCGTCTAAAGCGTCTTCAATTGCTTTACGGCGATGCTGGCCGTCGTTAATGAGGATTTGTGCATCCATTGGCACACATAACGTCCCCAGATTGTTAGAGCCGGGGAATTCATCAAACTGGACGTCAACAGCGATGGACGCTGTTAGTGCAGAAAACACATAATCTTTCGGGTTTTCCAGAAGATAACGAACCATTTCGGGGATGCGTGATTTATTCAGCGTGCGCTGCGCGCGTAGCTCAGGCGGTACGTCATTTTCATCAAAGCTGAATATTTTGGGGATGATGCGCATCGGGCACGTAGCGATGTAGAAAGGACGACCAGCCTGAATGCCACGTATAGCTGGAAAAGAGTAGCAGTAATCTGCATCAACACTAGCCATGCTGTAATCCGTAAAAACATAAGGTGAATTTAGTTACGTTATATTTTACGTAATGCCGGATGGGATTTACAGCATTTTTACGTGAAATTTTGCGTACTGAGATTGGTTTTATTGTGGATTTTTTGTAAAACGAATATATTGTGACGTATTGCCGGATTTAAATCATTGTCACCAGTTAGTATGCCTTCGAGTTAAACCCGTAGTACGGACAGGATGTATCTGAAATTGTGGGGAATTTTATAAACGGAGAAGGAATATATATCGATGGAGAGTAGTAACGTCACATCAGAACAACTTGCTTACCAGTTTGATAAAGAAGAAAAAATCCCTGAAACTAATGACTCCATTGAATAAACTGGTGATGGATATTTTCGCTTTGAAGTTAGTTTTCACACTGTATTTGTCTTTAACGCGCTTACGGAAAAGCCCTAGAAAATGTCGGGACTCAATCAGTGCATGTCTGTACAAAAATACCTTTAGTTTTTGGTTTTGTTCCTGTTCCGCTAACTGTATGATTCCCGCGATCACTTCAACATAGCTTATTGCTCGAACATCGTAGTAATCTGCCCTGTGCGTGATAGAGGCTGTATTACTAATATAGATATAATCCTTAATATCTGACACATAGAAGCGGCCATTGCTCACCGCAAGATGAACTGTCCACAGAATGTCTTTGTGGCTCTTGCCGGACTGGAAGTGCAGTGAATGTTGTTTGATATAGGATGATCTGACCATTTGCAGCCACAGGTAATGCGGCCATTCGCGATGGATAACGCTGAGTCTGAGCCACTCATGACCTGACAACGTCGCTTCATAGGGCTGCTTTGTATGAACGGCTCTTCGATGGCTGTCAGCGCCAGAATGCCAGCCATTAAAGATCACGACGTCGGCTTGCGACGCGGTAGCTGCTTGCCATCGTTTTTCAATAAACCCGTCGGCAATATCATCGTCAGCATCGAGGAAAACAACCCACTCTCCCCGATGGATGTCTAGTGCTGCATTGCGTGCTCCGTAGACCCCCTCGTTGGCCTGCTTGATGAGAATGAGTCGGTCATCATGGATTTGACGAAGAACGTTAACTGTTTCATCAGTAGAACCGTCATCGACAATGATAAGTTCAATAGCCACGCGGGTTTCACTGAGGATTTTATTAACCAGACTTACAATGGTCTCAGCGGCGTTGTAAGCAGGGATAATGACGCTGACATCGATTCTATTTTTCATTGAGCTACGATTTTCCTTCGTTGTCATCCTTGAGGCGTCTGATTGGGATAATCCGTCTTTCCCTGATTTCCTGGTCGATATCAAATAAGCACTCGTCGCAGAATTCTTTATCGAGCGAGAGCCATCGTTCAAGAACGCTTCTTTTTTTGTTGCAACGTGCACATCTCTTCATCTTTCCGCGCCTTGGTGACCACATGATTTGGGGTACATGGAAAATGGACGTAGCAAGCCTCGGCCAGATAACTAACCGTAATTAAAGGCTTTTCTGCGAGCAATATAAGACAAGGATAACCAGGCCTGGCGCATGAAAGATAATCGTTTTGATAGATCAGTTTTTCAATATTGATCGTTATCGCCGATCGATAAGAGATGTGGTGAGGTAACACTGTGCGGCCACAACGCAGTAAAACTTAGCCTGCCAGTCGTGGATAATGCGCCATCGCCTGTTGTAGGAATGCCCGTATGTCAGGCTTTCTCTCTGCATAACCAACGGCGAGAACCCCCCTCTTATTTTGCAAATTTAACCGGTATCGTCAGGGTATCCAGGTCTTTCATTTCCGTGCTGTAGATATGCTGCCCACACGCCGGGCAGCAGCGGATACCATAATATTCACGCTGGCAGAGTGCGCAGAAGTAATCTCTGTCTGAAGGTGCTGTGACGGACACATCATCACGTTCCATCAGTGCATTCACGGCCTGGTCAAAAGCGGATACCGGTTTATCCCGGGCAATGATCCGGTACGCACAATACGTTAATCGGCGTTCGTCAGCGTCTTCCTGGTCATGTTCGAAATAACCGCCGCTGTCATGCGTCCAGTGCAGACGCAGGGGATTGTTGCAGGAACGGCAGAACCAGAGCCCCCTTGAACGCGGAGTCAGGTCCCGGATGTAAGTGACTTCGCCCTCGTGGTCAAGAGCGGTACGAATGGTTCGAAATTGCATGGTGTAAATCCTGTCATGGGATCCTGATAGCAAGTGGCAGATAACGCTGCTTCATTCTGCGAAACGTTCAGTACTGTGGTCACCGGTCCGGCAACTCATGCAGTACCGTTCGGAGTGGTAATCTCTGTCGCACACCGAACAGTGCCATTCGGCCTTCCGCACTATTGGGAGGACATCAGGGACGTAGCGGCGCAGCTTGCGTACCCGCCGCGCTTCTTTCGGCTCAGGGCGTACGTACGGACAGTGGTAACGTCCGTTCTCTGTCAGGTCTTCCCATGTGTGTTCAAACCACGGACGGTTGGTACCCCATTCAGGGTGGAATACCAGAGCGCTGCCGCAAAGGTGGCAGGTGTAGCGGTCGTAAGGGTGAAGCTGTGCAGTGACCGCGCTCGTGAGGCGCTGATTGCCGTCAAGCGCGATAAAAGATTTGGCGTAAGTCGTCATAATATTGGTCCTTTGGCGGATGACGCGCAGGCGTAAACCGTCCCGGGGAGGGCAGCAGTGCAGGTCATACGACTGGTGGCGTTAGATCAGACGGGCAATGTGATTGCGTTCGATAGATTACTGACGGGACTGAGCAATACGTTGCTGTAGCCAGGCCTCCACTTCGCTTTCAAGCCAGCGAGAGCTACGACCAAGTTTGATGGGTTTAGGGAACTCACCCAATGAAATCAGTTTGTAGAACCATTTGTCGGTTAAGCCGGTCAGTTTTGTGATAAACGCCATATCGACAAACTTGTCGTTAAGAAGGCTGGTTGGGATGGTCATCGTTTTTTCTCCGTTGGTGGTAAGGGAGAAGAAGTCAGGGATTCGAATGGCGCAGACTTCTTCAAACGATTTACCGATGGCGTATTTTTTTATCGGCGGGTTCAGCTGTACTTACGCCGTCTGCCACTGACTGCCGGTGCCGGGACTGCGCTGACGCGGTAAATACGCCGCTCTGTGCGTTGAGACTGTTTCCCCAGGTAGCTCAGAATAAACGTCATACCCTGACGGCCCTTGGTGTCGGCAAAACTGATAACACGCTCTCCCCGTACCCTGTAATGTCCTTTTGGCTCACAGCGGTGCGCATAGCCTTCTCCATCCGTGATGTCCTCCCACAGCGACTGAATGGCTTCCCAGAAGCACCAGACCTTCCTGTGACGCTGACCATTGAGATAAAACGCAGCATGGACGTGGTAACTGTGATCTTCTCCGTATTCCAGTACCCAGGCATAACCCACCAGCCCGGATAGCGTTGTACATTGTTCTGTCAGCCAGGTTATATCGGCGACCAGTTGATTCACGTCAGCGGCGTTAAATGAATCAGTCTCCTGGCGGTAAGCAAAATCCACCCGAAGCATTAACAGTTTCGAGTAGCAGTTGAAGAGCTGGTTCTGATGGTTGAATAACACGTTCTGTAGAGAACTATCAGGTTGGTGATTTCTGTTGGCGTTGTGAAGCATGATGTTATCCCATAATGAATAGTGGTCATGGGATTACAGCAGCGTGTTATTTTTTACTGCGTGGAATGAATCGGGGTATCGGACAGACTCATGCTGAACAAAGTTACTGGTACAGTTAGCCGAGAATTATCAGCGTGAGGGGATATTTGTTCATGCCATCCTCAGGGTAATATCCGGGACCTGTGTTTAGCATAAGTGCATCAGGATCAGACTGGAGATGAGATTAATCACGCTGAGTGTATGAGGCTAAACTCTGCGGATGGATATCTCATCGAAGGATGTCACTGTGGAGTATCAGTACGCTTCTTTATAAAATAACACTAATAACCTAAATGAATCTGTTTTGAGGGTTTCAGTCAGTCAATGGTTAATGGATTTGTGAAGTGTTTCTGTAGACAGAAACGTGTTATCGACGTTTTTTAATCCGGCTGTATCTAATTAAAATCACCATGCATTCCAGTAATGCTACCGTACAGGTGTTATGCTACGCATACCCTCCCGCCACTTACGATAATTGTCGTTCACTGTGCTTACTCCTCTACACCTCAGCGTATATTATCTTCACCACTCTGACAGCAGAGTGATGTGTGTTCCACTCCCGGTCAGTTATATTGGCACAACGGCTACGCCGGTGTCGGTACTTGTAAAGGTAACGTTTCGTATAATTGTAAGACAGCGTAAAAAATGAAAGCACGAACGCCGCGGGTAAAGCCCCCTATCCAGCCCAGATGCTCTCACACTGAACCTGTAGCATCATAATCCAGTTGTAATGAGATATGGAATGTCATCAATAAGAATGAAAAACATGAACATATGCAAACTAACTCATTGATTTAGTTTAATTATAAAGATATGTAATTGCATGATATTCATCCGATATCTGTGTTATAACTTAATGAAAGCCACTTGGTTTTTGTAGTGAATCCATCTTATGATTGTGATTCTTCCTTCAGATATTTCCATGTATATTCAGTTGAATTCTTTGTGATGTTTCACATTTCTGTTTTTATACTCAACGTATACTTGTCAATAATTTTTATTCAATGTTATCAGAGGGAGCTGTATGCACAGGTATATTGAAGTGAACTCAGTCAGGGAAGGGGGCTATCTTCTCTGGCGCCTTGGTCATGCAGAAGATGCCAGACGCTTTGCTTTCAGTGCGCAAAAGAACAGGCAACAAATTCAGGATAAAATTAACAGTATCATTGATGATGAAATACAAAATAATGACGGTGACGCACGTATTCTCAGAGCAGTGCTCCGGTATGCCTCAAATTACCGTGAACGTAGTGTTGATGAATCTCAGTTGTCATGGCTCAGGCGGGATGCTTATGGTTGTCTGTATTTCTGGTTAGGGTTAGTAAAAGAATACGTAACATTCGGGATGACGGAGAGTAATGAAGTGAACCCCCGATATTATTACCGACGGGAGGGGCATTTCTGGCTTACTGGTGAGCACATGTCGTCATCAGTCCCTGACACACCGGAACAATGTTATCTGGCAATATTATCCATCCTGGATATGCTACCTCACCGTATTAAACGCAAAGATGCCATTATAGCGGAATTGAGAGATGAGTATTTTTACAATAAGGAACGATTTAGAAAAGATTTTTCCTGGATAACTGACGCAGAGCCTGAAAACATTGAATGGATAATGGCTCAATTCGGTCTGCATCGAAAGATTCTTCGGGATTTTAAAAATATTAACCTTGTTCATGAGATGCAAAACCTTTCTGTTCCTGCACTATATTATCTCTGGGAGGAAGAGCCAGACACAAAACAACTGTTTCTTAATACGTTGCGCAAACGTTATGCAAATATGAAACATCGTAAGAAAGTAGCGGTTAAATCTCCGGTTAATATTCGTATTTCTGAAAGTGCAAAAAAGACGCTGGTAAAACTTGAGAAGCGCTTTAACCGAAACAGGGCTGATGTTATTGAATATCTGATAGAAAAAACCTGGCAAGAACTGAACCAGAAAAACTAAAAAAATCTGACTTATATATCATCTTACTGAATTCCCTCCCGTTTCACTTCAACAGGCCTTCCATTCCGGATGGCTTTTTTTTTATTCAGAGGCCAGCATGAACCATCTCTCGGGCTACGCCCTTATCCGCCGTCACCTGCGGCGCTATCCACGCTCACTACGACAACATTTGCTGAAAGAGCTCAATCAGCTCGTCACGTATGAACCCGTGATTGGCATAATGGGGAAAACAGGTGTCGGCAAATCCTCACTATGCAATGCACTGTTCCGTAGCGAAGTCTGCGCCGTGAACGCGGTGGAAGCCTGCACCCGTCAGCCACAACGGGTCCGGCTGCGCTTCGGCAGCCATTATCTGACGCTGGTCGACTTGCCCGGCGTGGGCGAGTCTGTTTCCCGCGACGGTGAATACCGTGAGCTGTATCGTGACCTCATGCCACAGCTCGATATGGTGCTGTGGGTGCTCAAGGCCGATGACCGCGCATTTGCGGTGGAAGAGCAGTTTTATCGGGACGTCTTTGCGCAGTTCAGTGGACCGCTGCCGCCAGTGCTGTGGATACTCAACCAGGTGGACAAAACCGAACCCGCCGAGCAGTGGCGCTGGTTGTCGGCTCAGCCCTCGGCGTTACAGGCGGAGCGTATTGCGCAGAAACAGCAGGCTGTGGCACGTCAGTTGCAGATAGCAGAAATAGATATTCTGCCAGTCTCTGTCCGGGGGCGTTACCGGCTGTCGCGCCTGGTGGAGGCCATCATTACCCGCCTCCCAAAGCAGGCCCGCAGTCCACTTGTGCCTCATCTTCAGAACCGGTATCGCACTGATACCGTTATCAATACCGCCAGCAGCAGCTTTGGCGATGCCGTGGTGGAGGTGATTGATAAGGTCATTGACCTGGCCCCTCTGCCGCAGGTGGCCCGCACAGCACTGCATGCGGTGACCCACACCGTCGCCCGTGCGGCACGCTCCCTGTGGGGATTTTTCTTCGGTTAGATAAACATCTTCATTTTTGTTGATAAGCGTTTTTGCTTCGTCACGATCGAATTCGTCGATCGAACAGATCGATATTCATCGTTGTACCTGATAAGCCCCTCAGTTACATAATCCATTGGGATTAATGTCATTACGTTATTTCTTCTTTAAAAATCAATGCGATGACTCGCAGGGGTTGTCACGTCTTAAGGAACTTTTATGACTAAATATTATACCGCTGCTGCAACCATTATTCTGCTGGCAACCCTGTCCTCAACGGCCGGAGCGACTGAAAATGACATCATTAAGGTCGGTATTCAGAAAAACATACAGGGTATCAATGTCACCGTGACGGCTAAAACTGACACCGTTGTGATTAAGAATATTGACGTCAACCGGGGAAAATGCCCGCTGCTGACAAAAGGAACCGTCACATACCAGGGCAAAAGGCTTGAGGGCTGGGTGGCACAGGGGGCGACCTTCACGCCCACCACGATGCATTTTGCTGACGGTCTGACCTGGCATTTTGGACACACATATCTTCAGCCACCGGCGGGCGTGGTCTGCAGTTTTCTTGAAGCCCGGGTATTCACCGACCAGGGCACCTTCACTGTGACCGAATAAACCAGCTACAGGATCAAACCTTAACTCTTTAGTGCTTTATATTGTTTATTAAAGGGAAATTATCATGTCATTCAGACCCATTGTGCCGCTTACCCTCGCACTTTGTTTCTCTGCTCAGGTGCTGGCTTTCGGTAAGCACGAGGCTTGGACAAGCGGCTTTGCGCAGGGTACAGCGGAATACACCATCCTCGGCAAGGGGCAGTCACAACTGTATCTGGCCTGCGACAGCTCTGGTTCACAGGCAGCGACTATCATCTTCACTGACGTGAACGGCTATCAGGTCAGCATGGACAGCGGCCATACCCTGACCATGAAAATCGATAACGCTGAAGAAGCCGATATCAGCGAAAGCGAATCCCATGTAGGTTCAGACAATGTGATGTGGGCATGGAATAAATTACGTAGCGGCAAGCGCGTTATTGTCTCGGGAACCAGCGCAAAAGCAGCAACGTTCACGCTCAACGGCGCTGCCACAGTTCTTCCTGAATTTGGCGATAACGGCTGCGTATCGAAATTTGCCCTTCCGTAAGTCTTACCCACAACGCTTAAAGCATCAGTAATACACCACCAGCGCCCTGCTCATTCGAGCGGGGCGTTTTCTTTTGTCTCACATACAGGAAATAACCATGAAATTAGCCAGCCGCTTTGGCCGTATAAACCATATACGCCGTGACCGGCCTCTGACCCACGAAGAGCTGATGAGTCATGTTCCAAGCGTGTTCGGGAGTGACAAACATGAATCTCGTTCAGACCGTTATACCTACATCCCTACCATCACCATTCTCGAAAGCCTGCAGCGTGAAGGCTTTGAGCCGTTCTTTGCCTGCCAGACGAAGGTCCGGGACCAGAGCAAGCGGGAGCACACCAAGCATATGCTGCGTCTGCGTCGTGCCGGGCAACTTACCAGGCATCAGGTACCGGAAATCATCCTGCTCAACAGCCATGACGGCTCCTCGAGCTACCAGATGCTGCCGGGGCTATTTCGCGGCGTCTGTACCAACGGCCTGGTTTGCGGCCAGTCATTCGGAGAAGTGCGGGTACCGCATAAAGGTAATGTCGTCGAGAAGGTGATTGAAGGGGCTTACGAAGTGCTTGGGGTCTTTGACCGGGTGGATGAGAAACGCGATGCAATGCAGTCTCTGGCGCTACCTGTACCCGCCCGTCACGCACTGGCGAATGCTGCACTGAAGTATCGATTTGGTGAGGACCACCAGCCGGTCACGGTATCGCAGTTGCTGACCCCACGTCGCCGGGAGGACTACAGAGATGACCTGTGGACCGTCTACCAGCGCGTGCAGGAGAACCTGATGAAAGGAGGTCTGTCAGGGCGAACCGCTCAGGGGAAAAGCAGCCGCACCCGTGCCGTTACCGGCATCGATGGAGATGTGAAGCTCAATCGCGCCCTGTGGGTGATGGCAGAAAACATGCTCGAGTTTTTCGGGCGCTAAGTAACAGTTCCGGCATAAGGAGATAGTTTAATGGATACACAAAACATTCAGTTCGCTGAGCCGACTGTAATTACTGCCTCGGTGGTCCCTGACGAGTTACGCATCGGCTTCTGGCCACAGCACTTTGGCTCCATCCCACAATGGATAACCCTTGAACCTCGCATTTTCGCCTGGATGGATCGGCTGTGTGCCGATTACCAGGGTGGTATCTGGCGCTTTTCGACACTCAGCAACGGCGGCGCTTTTATGACCCCTGAGTCAGAGCAGGATGAGAAGTGGACATTGTTCAACAGTATGAACGGCAACGGCGCGGAACTTACCAGTGAAGCTGCAGGGATGGTCGCCTGTCTGATGGCTTACAACCACCATGCCTGTCGCACCGAGTGTGACGCGATGACTGAGCACTATTATCGCTTACGCGACTACGCGCTGAACCATCCAGAGTGCAGCGCCATTATGCATCTCATCGACTGAGGGATACCGAACATGAATACTGCATTATCCCCGCTGTCATCTCAGCCTGAACTCTTTCCACTGGCGATTATGGCCCAGCATGGTTGTTTGCTCCCCTCGACCTCCGGATTGACACCTTATGCCCAACGGACCATCCGCCGCGCCATCAACCTGCTGGATAAATATCTGCGCCAGCCCGGCATATCCTTTACCTCAAGCACTGCTGCCCGTGACTGGCTTCGGTTACGGTTGGCAGGGCAAGAACGGGAAGTGTTTATGGTGCTCTATCTCGATAACCAACACCGTTTACTGGAGAGCGAAACGCTGTTTGCAGGTTCAGTTAACCATGTGCAGGTCCATTCCCGTGAGGTGGTGAAGTCAGCGCTTCGCTTCAATGCTGCAGCTGTCGTGCTGGCGCATAACCATCCATCCGGCGATCCAGAGCCCAGCCAATGCGACCGCAACATTACGGGCAGGCTTAAAGAAGTATTAGCACTGGTTGATGTGAAAACGCTTGATCATCTGATTGTTGGTTCAGATGGCATTGTGTCGTTTGCAGAGCGAGGCTGGATATGAAAATCATCAGTAAACGCCGGGCCATGACTCTGTACCGGCAACATCCTGGCTCCCGACTGTTTCGCTTCAGTGCGGGCAAATATAAATGGTCAGGCAGTATCTGCCATTATGCTGGTCGCGAGGTGGAAGACATACGCGGCGTTCTGGCCGTCTTTGCTGAGCGCCGTCAGGACCGCAATGGTCCCTATGTCATTTTTCGAAGTGTCACTATCAATTAATCCTTCCCTTTAATCAGGAAAAATAATGAACAATCACTCCGAATCCGGTACCAAGCCGGAGAATCCCGCCTGCCAACAGTGGGGACTAAAGCGCACGATCACCCCCTGTTTTGGAGCTCGTCTGGTACAGGAAGGCAGCCGGGTGCATTTTCTCGCTGACCGCGCCGGATTCAACGGTACTTTCAGCGACGAGCATGCGTTGCGCCTCGACCAGGCCTTTCCGTTGATACTCAAGCAGCTGGAGCTGATGCTCACCAGCGGAGAACTCTCCCCCCAGCATCAGCACTGTGCCACCCTATATTACAACGGGCTTACGTGCGAAGCCGATACACTTGGTAGTTGTGGCTACGTATACATCGCCATTTATCCCACTCAACGTTAATTACTTTCACGAGAGAAAAAATGAAATTTCTACCTGCAACAAATATGCGGGCGGCGAAGCCATGCCAGTCGCCTGTGACTATCTGGCAAATGCTGCTTGCACGCCTGCTGGAACAGCATTATGGCCTGACACTCAACGACACACCATTTAGTGATGAGACGGTAATTCAGGAACATATCGATGCCGGTATATCTTTGGCCGATGCCGTTAATTTTCTGGTGGAAAAGTACGGGCTGGTTCGTACCGATCGCAGAGGGTTTAACTGGCAGGAGCAATCACCTTATCTTCAAGTTGTAGATATCCTGCAGGCACGACAAGCGATTGGCAGCTCAAGTAAGTAACCTTGATTAACCAATTATATAGAATTTACTATGCTCGCCAATAGCAGGCAGATTACTCTGCCTGCTATTGGCGTATACATGAGGTTTGAGAGTTTACAAAATACGGGTCAAAAGTTTAAAATACTTTTATCTACTACAATGCATTGCTGGGCTGATTTTTTTATTTCTTCTCTGGCTTTTTTTTCTATTTCATCAGACAGTATGTCGAAGATTATGCTTTCACGAAATTTTTGAGTCGTTTCTTTAGGACAGACAAGATAAACTCCGCCATATGAAAAAAAGATAACTCCTGATACTAAGCTAAATTTTCTATCCTCTGATAGCTGATACTCCCATCCTCTGCTATGAAGCATTTCAGAAGGAATTTCATCCGTTTTGACAGCAATTGTAACTGGTTCCATGATTGTCATCCCAGTCATCCGAAATGCAAAGTTGACAATCAGTAACGGAATGACGTGCATGAAGGATGATGACAGTAGTAATAAAGCGAAAACAACACCTGTAGTATTTCTCAGAGGTTTAAACCATCCACTAGAAAAATCTTGTCGTAAAAAGAAGATGCATGGGAATATATTGATTATTATTACTAATGTGCCATATAAAAGGAATAACGAGGTTTGCTGGTAGTCATCCATTCCATTTTCGACGTGTAAGAATTTGCTCAATAATATCATTGGGAAGACTACTAGCCAGCAATTGATTCCCAATAGAAAGGGTTTCATTGAATAATCTAATAGTAGAGCTTTTATCTTCGTTATTGTGTTTTGTGACTTCAGGTGAGTGTGTATGTATTTTCTCTGAAGAATTAATGCAATAAAAGTACTAACAATGCCTGTCAATAACATCAAAGTTATGAAGATGAATTCTCCTGAGTCTATGTCAAACAAAGATATTAAAGCGACAAAAGTTATACATAGAAAAGAGCTCCCAGCATAGACACGTGCTAGAATTATTTTCTTTTGCTTTGACTTTGCATTATTTTGATTGCTATGTATAACGAGGCATCCTAACAAGCAAGGTAGAAACAGTACGCCACAGAACAATATAATGCTACTTAAAAATATAATTCCAGAGAAGGAGAATAGTTCGTTAAAAGTGACAGCTTGAAGGAATATATCTAGACGGCCAATCCACGTAAGATAAAACCAGATGAAAATGGCAGTGAGCGTCATCAGAACGATGCTGAATCCTGCTCCAAACCGGAGTATCCCACCATAGCTTTTGATTATTGAGTCTGACATTCTTATCCCTTAGAGCCCCTTGAATGAAGAGTTCAGATATACAGTAATATATGGAGAGAAAAAACATTTTTAACAAGTCATTAGCAAAGAAGTGCAACTTCACTAAGCTTTCTTTGTCTGAGATGGAACAATCGCGTTAGGTTGCAGTGCTTCGCGTGATTTTGTAGATTCATTACTGTCTGGTTTTGAAGTAAAAAACAATTGAGTATACAACTGAGTATACATCAACCATGCATGGATTATCAATTTCTTATAATTCAGTTGATTAATGTTGAAATTCGAGTCCGGCCTTCGCACCAAAAGATGCAAATCAAAGTCGCTTAAGGGCGGCTTTTTTTGTGTCTGAAATCCAGTAGCAGTAAGGCTGTCCTCGAATTGCCGATACTGTTGCTAAAGCGATAAAACAGCATCTTACAGCATTAGGAACTTAATCGAATGATGACTAACATCCTACATGTATAGTATTATAATACAGCCAGAATTAAGACATAACGATATATAAATAACTGGTTCCTTAAAGCTTAAAGTGAACTGGAAACATCTATTTGATGCTAGTATTTTAGCTGTTCCTTCTTTAAGAAAAAATTTTGTATGTCACTTTCGATTTTCTGAACAGCCAAATCAATCATTTTAGTAATTTTCGGATTTGATTCTTTTTTTAAGTTTTTTCGGAATAATAGCACGGACGCTGAAATGTTATCGACAATTTTCCAGTATTGAAATGCGATCAACTCATCTTCTCTACAGACACTCAACGCCTTCATTGTTGAACCTTCATAATAAACATGATGAATATTTTGTGAGATGTAATGTAATTTTTTATCGTTTGTCCCGACCCAATGCTCGGTCTCAAACTTTACACCATTTACAGTGATGAAAGATCCTATATCTTCTGAAAAATTAGCTCCCGTAAGCCAGTGTAAATCCATCGCTGCATCAAATGCATACCATCGACATTTATCAAGATTACTTCCGTTCTTATAAAAATTCTCTTTTATATATTTTCGACGCGTATGTATACTCTCTGGCAGCTGATTAATGGTGTTTGAGTCAAGATCCCAAAAAGCATATTTTGCTATTTCTAAATCATACGCACTAATCATGTCAATGAAACTTATCATGCTATAAAGATATACTTCGAATCTTTTTTCAGGCGTGAGATGAGAATAGGTTAATTTTAAATTTTGAATTTGAAGCATAGATATATAATGAAGGCCATATACTGTCCTTGCTTCAACGGAAAGTTCCTGAAAATTAATTTTCTTTTTTTCAGAGTCTGGGGTGTATTCCCTGAAAGTCGCCTCGGGATCGTCAATATGACCAGGCCAGAATCGGTGGCAAAAGTTCTGATAGGCCGCCATTGATTTCTCGACCCATATATCAGGCATTTCATTAACACCAATTGCGGTTAAACATACATTTCCTGATTGTAATAAATTTACTAACGGCAATAGGCCAACTCGTTTTACATCCTCCAGAGATGATGTTGATGATAATTCCTCCATTCTTTGTAAAGAGCAATTATCTAAGTTTATCTGAACAACTTTTTTCTGCGTCAAACACTGCAAAGCATAAGCTGGGGTCAATACCTTATTATTTTCATATATGGAGAGGCAAGGTCTTATGAATTTAATTTCAGAGCGTTTTCCCATTTGTAGCCTCTTCAATTTTTAAAAAATTGGTTTTAATTCTAATTGACACCCAGCGCCTTATAAACCGCATCTACAGGTTCAGAGTAAAAACTGACCTGGAATTTGGTAAACAACTCGGCTGGCACCGTCGGGATATCTACCGCTGAAGACATCGGCAGAAGGACCTTTTTCGCGCCGCTATCGAAAGCAAGTTGTAAGCTAGCCGCCAGATCCTGAACAGGGTTGATTACTCCACCGAGCGTCATGCTACCTAAGACGACCATTTGTTCCTGAACGGGTTTCGCCAGTAAAACGGAACACAGCGCAATAAGTGCTGCCAGACTGGTCGCGGTACTTGGTCCAGTATTGTGCAATTCGACAACGTGCAGGTGGTACTCATGTTCAGAAAATTTTGCTGTTGCGCTAACGCGGCTGAGGTTGCCTTTGAAATAGTCAAATCCAACCCGGATAGCCTCCTTAGCCGAGGTGCTTGAGCCCAGACCAGAAACGCTATGCTTACCATTGCCTGCGGTCATCTGAGTTTCGAAGCGATACAGACCCGTCATGCCACTTTCCGCTTGCGTCACTAAATGCACTACGCCTGGCTTTGGCATGCCAGCAGGAATTAATTCACTGCCGCCCTGTTCTGGCACGCTGACGAAGAATTCTTCCAGCGTCTCGTTATCGATGTAGCTGAAATTCACATCGAAGAACTCCAAACCGCCCAGCTTTTTAAGCTGTTCTTTGACTCGACGACGGGCTTCCATGGCGTAAGTCAGGCAAACACGGACATCTTCTTTACTGTAAGAACCATTGGGATGAAGAAGTTTCAATAGACCAGAAACCGTGCGCCTTACCGCGATAACATCTCGCTGGTTGAGGTTATTACCCAGCTTATAGAACTTATCAATCGCATCGGAGAAGCTGCGTTTGCGCATTTCCCGCATGTATTCGGCGAGATAATCTGTGATAAGGCCGTAGCGGTTGGTAAAGAATTCCGGGCGCATTTTCGGGATTTCCCAGCCGGGTATATAGGCATGGAAGCGGTCAAAAAACGCCGTGTCGATCATCGCGGCAGGGAAGGGGGCTAACAGATGGCTGGTTTTGACTAAAGTCTCAACGCTCTGATTGATGTTGCCGACGAAAACCATCGATGCTTTGCCTTCAATCGAATCTCTGCCGCGTGAAAACGAGCCAGACGCCATGTAATCTTTCATGATTTGCACGCCGTCTTTGTCTTTGAAAGTGATCCCTGCCACTTCATCAAACGCGACCACATCCCACATACCGACTAGGCCAATCTGGCGGCTGGCCATATTGTAAAACAGGTTTGCTACCGTGGTTTGCCCGCCGGAAACTAATAGCGAGTTTGGCGAACACTCTTTATAGACGTGACTTTTACCGGTGCCGCGTGGGCCCAGTTCGCAGACGTTATAGTTGTTTTCCACGAAAGGAATCATGCGGGTGATCAGGTGCCACTTGGTTCGCTGCTCAATGTTAGCAGGTTCCATACCCACGGAACGTAGCAGGACGTCAATCCACTGGTCGCGGTTGAAGTGCGTACGTGCGGTAAATACCTCTTCCATGTCCATATTGGGCATCTGGATAGGTTTGAGCGTCATCAGAGAGAAGGGGGACGTTTTCTGTCCTTCCTCAAAGAAGTAGTTCACGGTGATCATGCACCAGATGCCACCGGTCAACAGCTTCTCGTTGTCCTTGACCATCTGCGGCGGAACCAGTGCATCTTTAATACCTAGGTTGGAGAGCTGGGCTTCGTAAACGTCTTTCTTCTGATTGAGCTTTACCGACACTTTATCGATGATCTTGTAGGATCCTCGCTCACGAATGAGCGATTTCACCTTCTCTGCTTCATCAGGGCGGACGTAGTTATCGGCCAGAATGCGCTTAACGTTCTGCAAGCCTTGCTCAACGATCTGGTTATCGTCGGAAGCGCAGTACATACCGAGCAGATACTCCAGCACATAGACCGGGACGTTAGCCCCTTCCTTGAGCTGCTTGGTTAGATCTTTACGCACCACCCGACCACGAAAATGCTGATTCAGTAAGGCGTCCAGATCGTAACCTTCTGCGACGAGTTCCCCTTCGGATACGGCTGGAACGGGTAAGTCATGATGGGTTTGCATATCGCCTCACTTAAAAGAAATCATCCTGAAATGCCAGATCGATAATCACAGGGTACTTCTGGTAACCCGTTTCCGTTTGCGCATCTTCCAGTATCAGCCAGTATTCATTACGGCGATTGAAATTCGCCCCAATCAGCTTCAGCGTAACGTCACGCACGCGTTTTTCCATTGTGTTGTTATCGCTGTCAAAGCAGATTCGCTCTTTACCGGATACCACATTATTGGCGTTGTCGACTATGAAGATGTTCAGAGTACGCGGTTCGTATAACTCACCTATAGGATGGGTTTGCAGTAGGCTGACTTTATCAATGTTATTGACGAGTTTGATCAGCGGATGGTAATTCACGATGTCTACTGGACGACGCTGAGGTTGCTTCTCGGCAGCCGTTTTCTGCAGCCCTTTCACCTGTAATACGGGAACGCAGACTTCCTGTAGCATGGCACCACCATGCACAAACCGCGCGCCACCTGAGAAATGAAAGCGCTGGATCCCTTTTGGGATCAGGAATTCGCTGCTGTCGCTGACGCCTGCGGTATCCGCCACTTTTCCTTTCCAGCAAAAATCATCGGCAGGAAGCTGATGGCCGATAATAAAGCGTTTGTGGTTTTTAATCGTATTGTCCGGCTTGATCTGCAGCGCGGTTTTATCCTGCCCGGAAAGGGGCTGCTGCTGGAACAGGAAACCGTGGTCCGCCGTGACGATAATGCGTGTACCGTGGAGACGGTTTATCACCCGTGTCACTAAATCCTTCAGTTCAACCACCGCGTTACGGCATGCTTCGAAGGTCTTCTCCTCCGTAGATGCGCTGTCACCCATGGCATCAATGGTGTTATGCCAGATATAAACGACTTCGTAATCGCGAATAAGATCTCGTCCTTGCTGATTTTTCCATTTCAGAAGGTCGTCCGATTTTACTGCCATCCCTTTATATTTCTTAAGAATGGTATCGCGGTTAGGCGTACCTGAGGTAGACAACCCGTCCGCATAAACGATGTCACCATTACCCGGTTGGTAGCATATCTCGTCATGTGGCAGTAATGCCGCCATTCCCAGCTGGGTATAGCTGGGTAACACGCCCAACTGGGAACGCAGTTCGGCATTAAAGCGCTTCTCGGTATTGATCTGGTTGCCCAGCTCTTCTGCCACTTCATAACGCAGCGCGTCGGAGATAATCACGAATACGCGCTTGATTTGTGGATTGTTAAATTGCGGCTTAACCACCTCATTGTAGAAGTTCTGCTGCCGTGGAACGCCCGCAATACGCCACTCCTGCATACGGTTTTCGGCTTCCAGAACCTTATTCCAGCTCCGGCTTAATTCTGCCAGGTACCAGTTGGAATACAGCGCCTCGATATAGTCATCCAGGCTTTTCAGGATCATTGCGCCTTTGCTGTGAAGCAACAGAGCGTATTCGTTAAACAGGCGATAGGCCTGGTCAAAGCGGAATAGCTCTTCGCAGTACGCTTTCCAGAACGTTGCGCTGTCCTGATAGTGGAAACCGTCAACATGACGATTACGCAGATTCAGCAGTCGTTCAGCCTGACGCAGCGCATCGTAGATGGCGTAGTACTCCGGTTGTGTCTGGCACCAGTATTTGCTCTGACGTTCGGACAGAAGCTTCTTAAAAGCTTCACGGTCAAGCGTGGTGCTCTCTTCCAGAAGCTGCGTCACCAGTGCATGAATAATGGTCTGTTCAATGCTCAGCGTGGTTTCGCATTCGTGCAGATCATACGGCGAGCTGAGACGGTACTGGTCTTCTGGTCGCAGCGCATCCTGCATCTGCTGTGCGCAATAGTCATAGGCTTCTTTGTAGCGACGGTCGGCACGCCAGGTGACCATAAAGGCCAGCGCGGAGGCTCTGCCTGACGGTGTGGTCAGCACGTTTTTTTCCAGCCATTCGCGTTTCTGCGGATCAGCCTGCGCGGAGAGATCGGTACAGAACAGCTTGAGGATCAGGTTCTCCAGAGAAGGCTGTTCTGCCTGGTAGCCCATTTCCTGATTCAGAATGTCCCACAGCACGCCTTCCAGATCGTGGCGTTTCAGCATTGCCAGCGTGTTTTCCAGGTCGCTGTCATCATCTTTTTGCTGATTAACGTATTGGATAATCAGGCTGAATAGAATTTCTTCCGTTTTTGCGGTTTTTACGCCAGCGATGACCGCAACCATCTTCTTATCAAGGGTGGCTTCGTTTTCCTGCTCAGTGACCAGGCCTTTTAGGGCAGAAAGACGTTTAGTGCTGAAAAATGCCTTCCTGCGTTGGATATGCTCGCGTAGGCCAAGCTGAGGAATACCTAATGTATTCAGCGTGATGGCGGCGAAATCGGCGTGGAACTCCGTACTATAAAGACGAATATCCAGCAGCCAGTCGAACTCTTTGGGGGGCACATCGTGGGGGAACCACAGCAGAAACTGCTGTTCAGGCTCATCAATTTCAATGCGCTTTTTCACCGCCAGCTGCGACTGGTCGGTCATATCGAGCAGCGTGACGTTCTCCAGTTCGAGGTTGCCCAGCTCTTCGAGGAAACGCTTATCGGGATCGTGCCAGAAAACGATGCGATGTTCGGCGAATTTTGCTTTAAGGCCGGCAATAAATTCCTGATTTTGCAAGGTCACAATCCCATGTTGATTCGGTAAATTCGAAGTTGTCTGAACGTCTGGAAACCGTGCTCAGCGTTCTGACACAAAGCCGCATTTTATCATGAACTGGAGGTGAGGGATGCCTGAATAAGGCTGGTTCCTGTATCGAGATCACCACCGGGCTAAAACCCGGTGGTGTGGGAAGGAATGCTATCTGACTTAAATCACCTCAGGCGCATTGCCAGTAATGGCTTTTACATCTGCCAGCAAATCGCCAAACTTACCGTAGTTAACCTTAACGCCATCGTCGAGATCAATACTGATTCTCATATCAGCATAGTGGCGTAAGCGATCGTCGAAGCTGCGTAGTTCGTTGAATTTCTTGCTAAGGCTATCACGCTCACGTTTCAGACGGGTGGCTTCGCCACCGGAGGCACCATCGACCTGTTCGTTCAGGCGATCGATATTGGCCTGGTAGCGCGCCAGCAGCGGTACCACATATTCGGTACGCATTCTCGCCAGCGTCGCGTCGTTGTAGCGATGCAGATAGACCAGGCACTCGAACGCTTTCTCTTTACCGGAGCTGAACAGCCAGTAGATCGGGCGCTTTTTATACATCTTCATATGATCTTTCCAGAACTGGGTGGAAAGATAGCGACGGATAGTATCCAGCGCAGATTCGGCTTTTTTAGGACTGATCGCGTATAAACAGAGACTTTCGCCGATAAAATCGAGGTTTTCCTGTAGGTGTTCTTCGCCCCAGACGGTGCGGACAAACTCTTTGATACGAGAGGTGACGTCATCGTCAAACCACTCGTCATCCATCAGCGGCAGGATACCGTCATTGTCAGCCGGGAAGGTTTTGTACGCACCTTCAGCGACAAGTTCGGTAAAGCCTTTGTTACCTTCGTGGGCGTAGACTAGGCCTTCATGATCGAGGGAGTAGCGGCCCATCATGCAGCCGATGGTGTAGGAGATAAATTCACATATAGTGTCTGAACACAATCTATCTTGTTTAACTCTAATATCCTTCTCGTTGCGGTATTTGAAATGAATATTAGATTTAAGTGTGATTTCAGTTAAACTAACATCGCTAGTAAAAGAATCAGTTACACCATATTTTTGTATGAAATAGGTATTGTTTGATATTTCTAACTCTCTCATATATGCAGTGTTTTTTAGCCAATTATAAATTGTTTTATTATATATCGATGTAAGAGAGAATTCTTCTGTGAAAATCATGAAGGGATGCTTAGAGAAATTTAGTGAAGTTTCAAAAGTATCCCAATCAGCTTGTGAAAGATAAATGCATTTATCTGCAATATTACGGTCATAATCCGTTAGGCTTGGAATTGGTAAAGATTTAACATCAATTAAATTAGCATGTAAAGTTGGGTTGATTGTTGATAAAATATATGTGGCTGGCTTTGAGTTTAATGCACCAAGAAATTTCGGAATGTTTTCATTATTAGCAAGGAAAAAACTTATACCAGTAGTATCGTATGTGGTATTTACAGGAAGATAACGGAATCCCGTGCCTGAAGAAGTTATGTCGGTCCATGTAATGCCTGATAAATACCAAAATTTCTCATCTATAATTCTTGATGAATGATTTTTTTTATAATGATTTCTGGCTTCATCACTCCAGTTAATTATATGCTCTAAGTTTCCTGCCCACTTTCTAAAATCGCCACCTTTTGCATAAGTAAGCCATTTTTTATTGATACCAATCTTATTTGCATTGACTTCCCAGCAGAATCTAAGGAACGTTTCGTTATCTGCGGTAACATTTTTCCCTTCTCCCTTTGAGAACTCCCCAACTTTATTTAAATTAAAGCAATTAACTATATCTTCACTTAACCAGTATGCAATTGGGTTATTGGGGATTTTTTGAAAGTGTAATGAATTAGTAATTGATTCCCTTTCATTCTTCATTGGAAATGACAATGGTGTTCCATTTTCATTAATCTCATAGTGACGAATGAATGAGAAATGTGATTTGTGTAATGGTAGTGAGTTATTTGATATAATAAATGCGGAGGTGCCGAAATTTATACCTAATGGTGTTCTACCTTTGCCTTCATAAGGCATGTGTATTAAATCAAAAATTGTTTTTGTATTAATTATTCTTGAGCGCATCCTTTCAAATGATGCTAAAAACATCCAGCTTTCCATTACGATCATGCTTATTAAGGAATTTACTTTTAGCAATGAAAAACCGTGCTGGATGAACATGGAGAAAAGATCATTCTTACTTTCTGGGAAATAAGCCTTAGCGAATTCTTTAAGCTCATTATTCATCCCCCCATTACCCATATACGGCGGATTCGCCACTACCGCATCATACCGTTGCGCCAGTATCCACGCCTGCTGAATATACGGAATAAACGCTTTTGCTGCGGCCTTCTGCTGGAAATCCCCTCCCTGTTCAAGGCGATATAGCTCATCGAGAAACTCCTTCAGTTCCGCTTCTTCTTCCTGCGGCACCTGAATCAGCGAGCCCAGCGTTTTGGCATTCACAAAGCGCTTCAGCGTGCGCATCAGCAGCTGATATTCGGCGCTGTCGGTATGGGCTAATGCGGTGTTTTCGGCAAACATATCTCCCATGCTGCCAGTCTGGTTTTGCTGGTGGAAGTTCAGCTGCTGCCACAGTTTAGCAATATCCAAATGTAGGCTCTCCTGTAAAGAGATAATATTCAGGCGCACGTCGCGGGTGAATATCCGGCGGTCATCCTGTCGGGCCATCATTAATAAGGCAAAACCGGAAAGCTGGGCAGCGCGGTCGTCGATATCGAGACCAAAAATATTATTTTCCAGAATCAGCTGCGGAATATCGCGGGCGCGATAGCCGCGCTCTTCATAGATATTTTTCAGCACATTATAGGCTTCAATCAGAATATGTCCGGAGCCGCAGGCCGGGTCGAGCACCTTGATGCTTTCCGGTTCAATGCTGGCAGGCGTAATGGCTACCAGTTGCGCCTGCACTTCTGGCGTCTGTTCGGCTGGCTCAATGTAATAGTCCATTTTGCCTTTTAGCGGCGAGTCCGGGTAGGTCTGCAACCACTGGCGGCCGACGGAGTTCTGCACCAGATACTGCACAATCCAGTTTGGGGTAAATAACTGGGTGGCGGCAGGAATATCTTCGCTCTTTACCACCTTGCCGATAACGGCCTCTTTTTTCTCAGAGATATAGAACTGATATAGCCAGCCGATAACCTCAACGTCATCCCAGTCTTCAGGCGGAATACCGTCCACCAGACCGCGCAGAATGGAGTCGGTACGGGTCAGGTTATCCGGCAGCAGCAGTTCGGCTTCATCATCGACGGCTTCAAACAGGAACGGCATCGCGCGGTGCAGGGCATGGCACTGTGCCAGCAGCAATTCACGGTAGATGGCTTCGTCCTGGTTGCCGGAAAGTTTCATCTCGACCAGCTGCGCCTTTTTCTCCGGCAGTAGCGCTTCCGCCACTTCCGGCACGTGGTCCAGCACTTCAAAACCGGTAGGATTATCCGGATGAGAGAGCATACGGAAGCCGTGGTCAAGATAACCCTGGATCTCCATATAGCGAATGGCGCATAAGCGGTTGAACCAGGTGTAGGCACAGTGCTCAACCAGTACGTCAAAGCCCTGCTCACGGGCGCGTTTGACCAGACGATCGCGGCGGGTAAGGGTAGATTTAGAGTAGTCGAACTGGCCATAGCGCACGGTTTCGCCGACGATCTCGGCATCCGCAATTTGCAGAGTGCCTTTTTTATCGACGGAAATCCCCAACGTGGTCAGCTTCTGGATCACCGCATCGCGGAACTGGTTACGAGCCTGTGGAGCATATTTTTTGATGTTATTGGTATTCATAGAAAATCCTGCAAAGGGCAGCAGAGCGCTGCCCTGAAATGGGGGTTACTGAAGACGAATCCGGTCACCTGCCTCAATGGCTGCCAGCAGCGCAGTACGGAGTGTATCCAGCGCTTTCTCCACCTGTTCGGCGGTTTCCAGCACTTCACCACCGGTGGCTTTGCGCATCTCGCTGGCGACATTCAGCAGATGCGTTTTTTTCGGTACCGGTTGGATAACGGGTTTCTCTACTACAACATAAGTCTGTTCTGACTCGGCAGCGCGTTTAGCTTCATTTGCGGCTCGTAGCTGGGCTTCCTGCTTTTTACGCAGCTCGTCAATCCACTGGTTAATCTTCTTCTCTGCATCCGTTTGCAGCACCATTGTCTCTTGCTGTTCCGCCAGAATTTCCGGAATCGACTGGCTGACCTCGGCACGTTTTCTGGCTTTTTGCATCGGCAGCAGAACGCTGTTTTGCAACTCCGACGTGGCATGCGCTTCCTGCAAGCGTTGACGGCTCTCCTCAATGCGGGCGTCAATGCGTTCCAGAGCGTGCTGGCGGTGCTGTTCAACTAACTGCTGGTTGACGTTCTGCACCTGTTCAATCAACGGCGTGATACGGTTGAGATGCTGATAAGGCTCCGGCATCTGCCAAATGCTTTCCAGCTCGCCCAGCGCTTTTACCGCCACGGCGTCTTTTTCCAGCGCGCTGCGGTTGGATTTAAAACTGCCATTCAGCGCCGCGCCCAGCTTTTGCCAGGTAGCAAACTGCTTGCGGTAGAAATCGACCAAATCTTCACGATCTTCACTGAAATCCAGCAATTCATTGGCCTGACTGGTGACTTTCTCAATCAGTGCAAAATCTTCTTTTTCGCTGAGAATGGAATTCAGCAGGCGCAGGCCTGACTCAATCTCTTCTTTTCCTGGATTGTTGCCACCTTCAGCCTTCGCTCTGAAGACATTCAGTTCTTGCTTCCAGTCATTGAAGACCTGGCGGATATGTTCAACTAGGGCCGGTTCTTCACGCTCGCTAAACGGCTGTTGGGCAATTTCCGCCATAGTTTGTGCGGCTTTGCGAATTTGTGATTCGTCGTGACGACGAATTTTGTGCAGACGTAACTCACTGTGACGACGGCTGTTATTAAACAGCTCCCACACCTGTTTACGCTCAATATTGTTATTCTGCTGGCTGAAGCTGAATTTGCCTTTGCGTGCCAGGCGAGCAACCAGCAGCTTCACTTCTTCTTCTGGCCATCCATAAGGACGACGGGCAAAGTGGTTCAGAATATCGCGTAAATAGACGGGCTTATTGTATTCGATGTTCATGCTGACCCAGGTTTCCACCTCGCGCATTGCGTCGGGGTTGGATTCCTCCAGTTCGCCCAGATCCAGCTCCGCATCATTCTCCACCGTTAGTAGCGCATGGATTTCACGTGCGATATCGCCATTGAACTGACGCAGCATTTTTAGTTTGGCAAACGTATTTTCAATCACATAGCGGCAGGCTTCATCCACAATGCTGGATGGCGTCGACGATTTCTTCGGTAAGCGCTCGCCGATCGCCCAGATGTCCGCTTCGGCAATAAGCGAATCCAATTTTACACGGAGTAGTTTCTCGCGAACGCTGTTCTCACGGGCTTTTTCTGAAAGCAGACTGGCTTGTTCCGGTCGCTGACCTGCGTTGTCCCTGAGGAATTTTTCCGTTTGGACGACCAAATCAATATCGGTCCAGGTCCGGGCATCGGCAGGTAAACGAATTAAAATGCAGCCGTCTCCCTCAGAGGTGTATGGGCGGCATGCCGCGTCGTTGTCATAGAAATCATAGGTCGGATCTTTTGGCGTGAGGATCTTTACCACCAGATCGTTAAGCATTGCGCCGTCCAACGGATGCCCGTTCAGGAAGCGGCTGATGTCGAAGTCCTGCTTATTCGCTGGATAGCGATACTTTCTGTTTTTCAGAATGTCATCAAAGATGATCGAGGCCAGTTTCTTGTTGATCGCGGAGAAGTCGACTTCGACGTTACGGATCTCGTTCTCGATCTCTTTTTCTTCATTGGTCAGGAATACGTATTTATCTTCAACGCGTGCGATCAGCATTAAACGTTCGAGCGTATTCAAGCTTTTTTCAACACGACGGCTCAGCTCGACTTTATCAGCATCAATTTTGTCGATTGAAAGGGTAACCAGGTTTTCAGGCGTGCTTTTCAGCAAATCGACATAGCGGATCAGGAATAGCGTTTTCAGCAAGTTACCATCGAACTCATCAAGGATGCCATTCTGGCAGGCCTGGGTAATGGTTCGGCTGACGGCTGGCTCCAGGAAGCTTTCAATTGCCGCATAGAAGCGCCAGAAGGGAACCAGAGAATCCAGTCCTTGCGGAGCGATTTGCTGTGCTGCTGTCTGGAAGGCTTCCAGCTGAGAACGCTCACCCATCGCTAGCTGTTTACCGGCGGCGCCTTTAGTACGGATAGATTCAAAGACCTTTTGCAGAATCTGGTAGTGCCACGGGACAAACGGGTAATTATCAACAAACTCCTCTTCGCTGGAATAAGAGCGTAAAGAAGCGGCTGTTGTAGGGTCAAATGCAAGCTGGTTACGTAGAATATCGCCTTTTTCCTGCCAGACTTTAGCCAGCGCGGGTTTTGCAGCATCGGTTTTCACCAGCAAACGTTTTTGGATAACTTCGGATGTATTGGAGCTTGAAAGCTGCAGGCGGGTAGAGAAGCGGCCCTGGATTTTAGAGAAGTCCTGTCCGTCACGGCTGCTCATACCGCCAATGGCGGCATCAATATCGGCTTGCGAGGTTACAATAACCCACGCGCGTGCGCCGCAGACGACACCAAGATTCTCGGTAATCGTCTGCAGCTTAAGCATCATTTTGCCATCTTTACCAATAAACTGACCGACTTCATCCACCATAAAGAGGATGTTTTTGCCGTTCTCATCAAGCCATTCTTTGACCCACTGGCAAAAGTTATTGATATCTAATGGGAAATTTTTATCCAGCTGTTCTACCCACTGACGTGAGGCGTCAATGCTTTGACCGGTGGCCTGGCTTAATGCCTCTGCCATTTCATCGCTGATGAAATAGTAGGAATCGCGCTCTTTTTCCCAGCTTGACCCAGTGATAGTGGAGAATGCAGTTTTAAACGCTTCATATTGCCCGCGTTTAGCCAGCTCACGCTCCAGATGAGCGATATGCGGAAAATCAGCGCAGTAGCCAACCCGTTCGTTAAACACCTTCAGGAAGACTTTAAGGATGGCGTCTTCTTTGTCATCGACGTTAGCACGAGAATCAATATTGAACAGAATCACTTCCGTCGGATGATGGACCGCTTTGTTGATATCAGCGAGGAACAGAGCATCTTTGATTTTGTCTTCAAAGAAGGAGTATGCATTACGTTCTGTACCGTTATGGCTGACTTTGCGGTTAGACAATAGATACGACAGAATCTTGATAAAGTGTGATTTACCTGAGCCAAAGAACCCGGAAACCCATACGCCAATTTTGTTTTCCATGCGTATGCGCTCCGGACCGGTTGCCGGAACATAAGATTCGAAGAAATGGCGAAGATGTCCTTCCAGTTCCCGGGTGATGACGTATTCATCAAGCTCAATCCAGGCACTGGCATCATCCGTCTGTTCGGCTTTCACAACGCCATTAATATTTCGGTCCAGACGTTTCTCAAAGATCTGTTCAATATTCATTGCTGTGCTCTTTAACGAGGATTCAATGTCGCCGCAGGCCCGCTTTCGGGTACCAGCCTGAAGGCGCGATAATAATTTCGGGAATCAATGCCCGCCAATGGAGAGAGATCGTGTCCGCTATAGGTTCCCGGATAAAACATCAATAGAGGGGTAAAACCCATCACGTCCTGCAAGGCGCTCATCAGCTCATGGCCACGAACCAGCGGCCAGGCATTACCCATGCCTGTCAGGATGACAAATTCTTGATTCTGAAGATCGACTTTTTTTGCTATGTAATCCGCGATCTTTTTCTGATTCAACAAGCCAACGAGTTGTTTTTTCAGCGCTTCGGTACCGACGTTCACTTCCTGCTGACAGACGCGCTCAAATAGCCCACGTTCGGTGAGCATGTCGATAATGATCTGAAAGATGTTGAGGTGCGCGAACTTGTGGTCCTTTTCCAGATTACGGAAAAGATACTTCAGGTGTTCACGTACCTGCAGCTCATTCTGAGCAGGATAATCAAAAATCCAGAACCCAATCTCATTACCTGAGCCGTTGTTTTTGAGAAAGCGCTCTTCTTTAATGCGGCTCTGAACCTGCGACAGACGGTATTCAAGCACGGAATCGATCACCGTTGCCCCTCCAGAATAGAAACCAATTCTTGTTTTCCAAGGCGCTGCAAGGTCGCCTGAGTTTCTGGTAAAAGAAAGACGGACTGTAGATTACGTCGGCGTGGCGTATCCAGATAACCCGCCTCAGCCAATGCTTTAACCAGGTTGTTACCCATTTTTTTGATGGATGAATCTGAGTAATTAGTGAGTACGGGCTGCTGGCGAAGATGGTTAGCCACAAACTCATCCCAGCTATCCATAGGAAGCTTTTCTTTAAACTGTCTACGCAGGTCGTTCACCACTTCAGCCAGGAAGTCTTTAACAACCGGTGAATGGAGGACCAGAGCGACAAACAGTAATTGCTGACGCTCGCGCTCACTCCCTTCCGCAATAAGTGACCACGCCGCTTTATCAAGCGTATTCAGGCGTAGTTTTATCGTTGTGGCATAGCGCTTCGCCGTATTGGCAGAGGAAGCCTGGAGAATGTTATGACCCACGATCTGCTCTTGCCAGGTCTGTTCATTGGGAGCGGTAAGCATGAGCTCTGCGATGATTCGACTTTCCCTGCTCATCAGTGGCCCACCTAGCAGGTCTCCAATCCATGCCTTGTCGTTTTTCATCGTCATATCTACCCTCTGAAGACTGCTATGCAGCTCGCAAAAAAACAAACGATGATTGTAATGGGGGAAGGGGCGGGATGCCATGAGAAAAGGCAATTTGTGAGATAGTAAAGAGCAGAAGGTGGGGGAAGGGCTACTTTCTTTGTAATTTGAATAATAAATGCTCATTTCTCCCCTCCTTTGTTACGAGTCCCAGTTATACATTATTTCAACGTATCGTATGCACGGGGAGTCATTCTTACCTTTAAACAATACTTTTTATGTGGTATTAATTTGTGCCTATTTCTCTTTTTTTTCATGGGGTTGAATTTTGTCTGATATTGCAGTAACCGCAGCCAGTCAAGGAATTGACTGGTTTAAATACATCTCTCCTGTCGCCAGTGTTATTGTATCTACTGGCATCACTTACTGGTTTTTTGTGGCTCGTAAAAAAGATGAAAATCTCAGCTACCTCAATAAAGAAATCAGTGACATTCTTAAAATATCTATGGCGTATCCTCACTGCGAATACAAAGAGTTTTGTGATTCATGGGATCCGGTCAAAGCTAAAGATGGCTCACCGGAAGCGGTTAAATACCTTCAGTATAATATTTATACAACTCTTGTTTTTAATTACGCCAGTAGTCTTTGTTCACATTTTAAATATAATGAAGATAAATTTTTGCAACATACCGACATTAAATCATGGATTCGTCTTCACAAAAAAGCTTGGAAACAACCTTTGAATGATGAAAACGAAAATATTGATACCTACGAAAGAGAATTCATTGAAATTGTTAACAGATATATAGGGTAAGAGTTATGAAACGAAAGGCGATTATTATTGCAAATGTTGCTAGTGATTTACCCGGTACACAAGTAGATATTGCAAATATCCGTAATTTTCTAAAAAGTCTACAAGGAGGGGCATGGTATGAACATGAAATATGTATTCTTGAGAACCCTTCCAGAGCTAGCTTGATAACTGAACTGAACGATGTTAAAAAAACTGTAGATTTTTCTATAGTATTCTTCACTGGTCATGGAGATCGCGATGAAACACAGACGCGGTTTAATCTTAATGATAGTGGGCAATTTATGTTTGAAAATGACCTCAAAGGATTAAGTCCTCGACAAATAAATGTTTTTGACTGTTGTAGAGTATTAGCATCTGGCCATGTCGCCAACGACATGATGCTTGAAGCAGCAATGGAGAGCTATAGTTCTCGTCCTGAACTTCTTACGGAAAGTCAGGCAAGGATGCTGTATCAGCGTCGAATAGAAAATACGCCCCCTCAGACCGTGACGCTTTATTCCTGTTCCGAAGATGAGTATTCTCTCGATACTGAGAATGGTGGCCTCTTTATTTCGTCACTTCTTAAACAGGCGGAGAAGTTTTCTAACAGTTCGCAGTCTTACAGAACTGCTTTGAGTTGTATTGGCGACATTCGGGATGCGGTCCGGCAGAAATCTGCACGAGTAGAGAATAATGCTCAAAATCCTGCTTGGGTAGCTCCGCGGTTATTACCAGAAAATCAGTTAATACTTAGTCTCAACCCTTATTTGCATGCGCACTTATAAATATATATACAATGCTAATTAGATAACATCATAGGACTTCGTTACTGGCCAAGGCGAAGTCCATTCGCCTCGTACTATACTTCCTGTTAGAAAGTATTATATTGATGATAAGAACGCAGGTATTACAACGCTCAGAATATAAGCTAACTGAACATTATTCGATTATAGTGAAGGGTTCTCCACTCTCATACAGCACTTTAGCCATCTCGTGGTTTTGGTCTGGAAGCTTTCGAAAAATCTCGTTGCGACTGGCTAAATGCCGGCAGAAGCCTTACTCTGGAATGCGTTTCGGTCCTGGAAAATAATCACGCAACTTTGTGATCTTCCACCCAGTATTCAATTTTTTGTCCCATTCTGGGGGCAAACCCCCAAACTAAAATCTCACAACCAATTAATTTTCAACAAGTTAAACGTAAAGGCGAGTCCGGCCTTCGCACTCATCCTCTAAATACCTCCCTCCGATGCCACTCCACAAACCCCTCCCCTGGATAATTCCCTTTCACCATCGGCAAAGCAATCAGCTTTCCAGCAAAATCCCAGAACAACCGCCCAACAATCCCGCCCCCATTCACCGCCTCTGACACCAACACCCGCATACTCTCATCCAGCCCAATCGATCCTTTATCAAACGCCTTATGATGAATCGCACACAACGCCAGTCCGTTCGGGATCTCACACGGTCCGCCAAACTGCTTCCACTTGATATGCGCGGCTTCAAGTCCAACAGAGGCATTATCATGTCGCATATTGAATCCACAAATAGCGCACTCGTAGTTGTAAGCACGCAGAACCTGCTGACGGAACAGCGGATCGCGAACCTTACGGATCTGCTGGATATCAAAACCCATTTCATCCGCGATCTCTTCCTGAATGCTTTCAGGAAAGTGCGCTTCAAGGATCTGCTGCGCCAGCGAGCCGATCAGATTTTTGTTCTTATTCAGCAGCGCAAAGTGTTCTTCATCAAACCCGCCTGCGACGTTATGTTCCACAAGTTCTTTAACAGGCGGTTGTTTACTGCCAGTAGTAGAACAGAACTCAGTATTCTGAAGATCCCAAAACCCGTCCCTCTTGAGCCGCCAGAAGGGCATATTTGGGTAATGTGCCTTCCGCTGTGGGCCAAAGCGTTCTAACAGGCTAAGCAGCTGCTCGTGGACCTCGGTTCCGTAATCAAAGAGTCGCGCATGTCCCTGCTGATAGTTCGCCAGCACGTACAGAAGCAATAAAGGCTTATGCGGCGCACGCTGTTCGCCTTTGCGCCAGATGGTGATGTCGGCAATTGCCTGTTCGAGAGTTTTGCTGGAAGCCATCGCGTTACGGAAGAAGGTAAATAATTGCGATGATGCTCGCAAAACCCAGACCAATCAACCCGCAATCAACAAAAACATGACCTTACCGTACCAAACCTTATTTCCTGAATCCCCCTCGCAAATTCTAAATTTACCCCACCCAAAACCGCTGTATTTATATTCAGCCCTGTATAATGAGCACCAGAAATTACGCCGAACGGCAAAGGAAGTATCAAAGAGAATTTAACAAGGAATTCGCGATATGAAGGTGCTGCAACACCCCCATACCGCTAACCACAAACAACTACTGAGGAGTTGAAAATGGCTGCAACGAATTTTAAGCCAGAGTTTACTGTTTGCAAAACAGAATCAGACGCTTTCACCGGCATGATTGAAAACCGCGAGCTGGTGCGCAAAAACAGCGCCCGCCGACTTCACGGCAACCCGCCCAACGCGGCGCCCGTCCATCCTCGCGCGGAAACTCCGCAGGACAGTGCCGCCTGCTGCGAACTTTATTCCCGCATAGATATGAAATACCTTCTTTTGGGCGGCGAGTGGTTAAAACGCGCGGGTTTCATCAACGGTATGCCCGTAAAAATACGCGCCATGAAAGACTGCATTGTGATTACGCCACAACATACAAGAGAATTATGGGGATGCCTGGAAGGGATGAGCGTGGTGAATATAAATAAGCAGAAAGTCGCGCAGTGGTTAAAAACATTTCCAGGAGCGTTGAACGACACCGGCGATATTCCGGTGATTAAGCGCAACGCCTGATAAATATCCCGGACCTGCGCCGGGATTATTATTTAATCTGCTGTCAAAACACCGGCACCCCCAGCCCCATCTTCACCTCCCTCAACGTCTCCTGCGTCACCCCCTGCGCCCGCTCCGTTCCGCGCTTCAGCATCGCCATCAATTCCCCCTTGTCACGCATATACATCGCCCTCCGCTCCCGCATCGGCGCAATCAGCTCCTGCAAACACGCCTCCAGCTCGTTCTTGCACGCCCGGTCACCCAACCCGCCCGCCTGATAGTGCGCCTTCATCGCCGCCACTTTCTCCTTGTCCGGATGAAACGCGTCGAGGTACGTAAACACCACGTTCCCCTCAATCTGTCCCGGGTCGCTCACCTTCAGGTGGTTCGGGTCGGTGTACATGGCGCTCACCGCACGGTGAATCGTCTCTTCGCTGGCCGAAAGGTGCAGCGTGTTGCCCAGCGATTTCGACATCTTGGCGCTGCCGTCGATGCCGGGCAGGCGGCTGGTGTCGCTCAGCATCGCCTTGCAGTGGCGCAGCACCGGGGCGGGCAGCAGGCTGTTCATCTTGTGCACAATCTCGTTGGTCTGCTCAATCATCGGCAGCTGGTCGTCGCCGACGGGCACGCACTCGGCCTTAAACGCGGTGATG
>Ga0207655_1000534_pt1 | contig 48119 bp, 42 predicted proteins | sample KBSM44metaG_FD_184398 | JGI IMG/M metagenome (GOLD analysis project Ga0207655, IMG submission 184398) | Miscanthus rhizosphere microbial communities from Kellogg Biological Station, Michigan, USA - KBS M4-4 metaG (SPAdes) (version 2) | ecosystem: Host-associated > Plants > Roots > Rhizosphere >...
AAGACCAGATCGTCTGCTTCACCGACAAGATCTCCCCGGTGGAAGTGGAAAACCAACTGATCCTGCACCCGGCAATCGCCGACGCCGCCGTTGCCGGCGCGCCGGATTGCAACGCCGGGCAGCGCGTGGTGGTGCTGGTCAAGCTGGAACAGGATGCTGCCGACACCACGGCGGACGAGATTCTCGCCTGGCTGCGCACACGCCTGGCGCCGTTCAAGTTGCCCCAGCGCATCGTGTTGAGCCAGACCATCCCGCGTAATGCGCTGGGTAAGGTGGACCGAAATGAGGTGGTGCGAATGGCCCAATCCAATTAACGACCTCTTGTCGAATCTGTGGGCTACTGCCGAGCGCACGGTCCGGCTTTAACCCTAGAATGCCCCCTGTGGATAACTCACCCAGGGACGCGCTCACCATGAATATCGAACTGCTAATTGCCGGCATCGTTGTGTTGATCATTGTCGTCGGCCTGGTGGGCTGGATGGTGGGGGTCTACAACGGCCTGGTGATGCGGCGTAACGATGTGGATAAAGCGTTCGCCAACATCGATGTGCTGCTCAAGCAGCGAGCCGATCAGATCCCGGACCTGATGCGTGTGGTGCAGACCGCCATGAATCACGAGCACGCGCTGTTCACCCGGCTCAGCGATGCGCGCCAGCAGTACCTGAATGCCAGCAGCCTCAACGACAAGGTCGATGCGTCCAACCAGTTGAATGCGGCGCTCAAGTCGGTGATTGCGGTGGCGGAGGGTTACCCGACGTTGATCTCCGGTCCCAACATGGTCGAGTTGCAGCAAGCCATCTCGGCCGTGGAGGAGCGCATTGCCGACCGCCGCGAGTTTTTCAATGAGTCGGTCAACCTCTACAACATCGCCATTGCGGTGTTCCCCGACCTGTTCTTTGCGCGGATGCTCAGCTATCAGCGCATCCCGCTGCTGGCCATCAGCGCTGAAGAAACCCGTTACGAAGGCGTGAAGCTTGAGGTGCCGGGGGCATGAAAACCACTCAGGCGGGCGTTGTGGTGAAAAAGCCGAAGTGGAAAACCGCGCTGGGCCTGGTGTTCCTCGCCGGTTTTATCGCCTTGATGGTGTTCGCGCCGAATATCCTGATCGCGCTGTTTTTTCCGATGCTCATCCTGATCGGCCTACTGGTCAGCTTTGGCCCCAACTTCTACAAAACCGAACAGCGCCTGGCCACCAGCCAGATACGCTCGCTGGCCATGGGCCTGGTGGAGGTGCGCGGCAAGGTCATTGCGGACAAGACCCAGCTGTCGCCGGTCAATGGCAAACCGTGCGTGGGGTATGTGTGGATTGTCGAAGAAGGCACCCAAGACAAAGACGGCGATTGGAGCTGGAGCCGAGTGTCTGGCGAGGCGCGCTGCAATGATTTCCGCCTGAAGGACGCCAGCGGTGAGGTGGCGGTGATTGCCGAGGGCATTGACCTGTTTGGCAATAAATCGCCTGACGAATACGCGTTGCTGGGCAGTTCCCGTCGCCAGGGCGAACTTCTGCTGGTGCAGGATCTGGACGTGATGCTGATCGGCGACGCCTGTGAGCGCGATGGCCATACAGTGATCGCACAGGGCAAAGACCCGAAAGCCGTGTTTGGTGTGGCGTTGACCGTCGATGTGGAAAACCGCCGCGTGCTGGCGCCGTTATGGCGCGCCGGTGGCTTCTATGGTGCGATAGTCGGGCTGCTCGGCGTCGGCGTGATGGCCCTGACCCCGGCCCATTTTGCGCAACTGCATTTACCGGGGCCCGACACTTATCCACAGATGGCCGGACAGGGTCCGGTGTATCAGTTGCTCGCCTGGCTGTACCGCGAAGGTGGTTTTCCGATTCCGTTCATGGCGGCGTTCGGCTTCATGCTGACGATTTTCATGGTGTTGATCTGGACCCGGTTGTTGCTGCCCAAAGGGATACGTCTGGCCGTGGGACGTGTACTCGGCGCGTGGGCAGGGTTGGGAGCGGTCATCGGCGGAGTGGTGGCCTTGCTGCTGTTTGTCGCCCATGTGGATGCGTTGAAGCAATTTTTGATCTGGATGCTGATCTTGCTCGGCACCCTGGCGTTCTCGCTGTTTGAGCAACGTAAGATGGGCCTGGCGTATCAACATTTTGCCAAACGCGTGAGCAAAGGCAGTTTCAGCGACGAAGACGCCTGATCAGGGCACAAACTCCACTTTCAGCCCCCGGCTGGTGCTGCGCCCCTGATCATCGGTGACCCGCAACCGGTACTCGCCCGACTTGCCCGGCCGCCAGTTCAGCAGGGCTTGCGGCGGGCCCTGGGCGATCAGGGTCTGGTCGGCGAACCAGTACAGCGTCACCGCATCGCTGGCGGCGTTGGCGTTCAGCGGGATGCTTTCCTGGGGTTGGGACAGGCGTAACTGGTAGCTCACCTGGGTCAGTGGCGAGCGGATCTGCGGCGCTTCGCTCGTGTCGCTGATGCGATTGGGCTGGCAGTTTTTCATCACGGTGGGTGGTGTGCGCCGAGGCAGGCCGGCTGCGCGGTACAGGCGTTGCACGTCGCTGGGCCAGAATTCGAAGACTTCTTCTCGGGTGTATTGCGCATCAAAGGGCGGGCACGCCGCCTTGCCAGTGCGGGTGTCGATCAGCACCGGGCGATGCAGGTTGGATACACGAATCGGCGACACACCGGGGATGTACCAGGTCTTGCGGGTTTGCGGGCACCAGCGGTTGGGCAGCTCGCCGGATGCGGCGCAGACGTCGATGCGCACCAGCCCCACGGGCGGCTTGTCGGGTTTGATCACCACGTTGGGCAACGCCAGGGGCAACGCGTCGGCGATGCGGAAGAACAACGGCGCGGCGGTCTTGGCCCCGATAAATGCCGGGTTCGGCCGGCCATCGAAGTTGCCCACCCACACCACCAGCACGTAAGGGCCGACCAGGCCGGCACTCCACGCATCGTGAAAACCCCAGGAGGTGCCGGTTTTCCAGGCAGTGCGCCAATGGCGGCTCGGCAACCCGTCGGGGCGTGGGTTGCGGCGCAACATGTCACGCACCATGAATGCCGCTTGGGGCGTGAGCAGTTGCGGGCCGGTGGATTGAGGTTGTTCCTGCAAATAGCGCAACGGGCGTAAATGCCCGTCGCCGGCCAGCATCACGTACAGACGGGCCAGCTCTTCCGGGGTCATCTCGCCGCCGCCGAGCGCCAGGGCCAGGCCGTAATGGCTTTCGTCGCGCAGGCCCTTGATGCCGGCGCGTTGCAACAGCCCGTACAGCGAAGGTGATTTCACCTGGCTGGCCAGCCACACGGCCGGGATATTGCGGCTGCGGATCAACGCATCCCGCGCCGTCAGTGGGCCGACAAAACTGCCGTCGAAATTTTCCGGTTGGAAGTAGCCGAAGTTACTCGGCAGGTCCTTGAGGATGCTCATGGGGTGAATCACCCCCTGATCCAGCGCCAGCCCGTACAGGAAAGGCTTGAGCGTCGACCCGGGCGAGCGCCGCGACAGTACACCGTTGACCTGGCCGTGGATGCCTGTGGATAAGTAGTCCGCCGAGCCCACCAGTGCCTTGACGCTTTGGTCGCGGCTGTCGATCAGGATGGCTGTGGCGTTTTCCACACCGGTGCTGCGCCGCTCGGCGATAAAGCCTGTAATCAGGCGTTCCAGCAATTGCTGCAGTGGCAAGTTGAGCTTGCTGTTGAGTTCGTTGCCCGGCTGGGACGCCAGCAGTTGTTCACTCAGGTGCGGCGCCAGGAACGGGATCTGCTGGCGGTTGCGCGCTTCCAGGGGCAAGTCCAGCAAGCTGTCGTTGCGCGGGTCCTGTGGATAAGTGGCGCGCCAGTCGGCCATCAAGCGCAGCCTGGCGTTTTGCAGCGATGGCCCGAAGCGCGCACGCCGTCCGGGCTGTTGGGGAATCACCGCCAGCGCGAGCGCCTCGGACAACGAAAGCTGCGCCGCCGACTTGCCAAAATAGATGCGGCTGGCGGCCTCGGCGCCTTCGATATTGCCGCCCATGGGCGCTAGGTTCAGGTAGGCCTCAAGGATGTCGTGCTTGCTGTAGCGCGCTTCCAGCCACAGCGCCAGGGCCATCTGCTGCAGCTTGCCCGGTACCTGGCGGGTGTTGAGGTCCCACAGGCGTCGTGCCAATTGCATGCTCAAGGTCGAGCCGCCCTGGCGCTGGCCACCGCTGTAAGTGGCCATGGCCGCCCGCAGCAATGCCGGAGGGTTGACCCCCGGGTGCCAGTAGAAATTACGGTCTTCCTTGAGCAACAAGGCTTCGACCAATGAAGGAGACATCCGCTCCAGAGGTAGCCACAAGCGGTATTGCCCGTCGTCCGCCAGTGTCATGCGCAGCAGTGAACCGTCGTCGGCCAGCACCACCCGTGATGAGGTCACGGCCTGCTCCAGCGGGGCGTGCGGCCAAAGCCGCAACCCCGCCAGCACCACCACCGCCGTACACAGCGGCGCCAGGCGTTTAAGGCTTGGTAATTTCAAGCTGGCCTACTTTGCCGCGCCCTTGCAGGGTGGTTTCGTACATGCCTTCGGCATAAGCCGGTGGCGTATTGAAGGTCCCGGCGTTGGTGGCGCGCACGCGATACACGAAAGTACCTACATCACGCAGCGCGGTGCCGTACAACACCACGCGGTCATCACGTACGTCGACGTAGTCCGGTTGCCAGTTGCTCAGCTCGGTTTCGCCGATCGGCGCTTGCCAGGCATCCACCTCTTGGCTGTCTTCGCCGGTTTCCACGTACTCGGCATCGTCGCCTTCACTTTCCTCGGTGCTCGCGGCTTCCGGCTCCGGTGGCAGGTTATACACAGGCTCGACCCCGCCCGGCAGCAGGTCGACCACAGCCACTTGCTGCACTTGGTCGCGGTCGGTGGCCCGCAGGCGCAGGCGCACCAGGAACTCATCGCCGACGGCGACTTTGCTCACCGGGTCGCCCTTGAGGTCGAGGTATTCGTGGATGATTTCCAGGCCATTGGTGATCGACTTGAGCTTGGCACCCTTGTCGAAGCCGGCTTCGCTGAGCATGTAGAACGCGGCCGGGCCGTCGGTTTTCTCCATCACCAGTTTCTGCGTGGCGCTCGGCACGGCAGCGCGGGGTGGCTGGCCAGCCATTTCCAGCAATTGCTGTTGTTTGTCACTCAGCCACGCGGTGGCCTTGAGCGTCATGTCGCTTTGCGCACGTTGGCCGTAGTTGTCCAGGGCACGCAGCAACAGCGCAGCCGACAGCGAGTTGTAACGCTGTTCGTTGAGGCGTTTGCCGAGCTTGTCCAGCAGCGCCGTCGGCACGTCGTCGATCATCTCCGGGAAGTGACGTGCCAGCAGGTGCAGGTGTTCTGCGTCGTGCACCAACGGGTCGTAGTACAGACCGTCGCTGTCCCACTTATCCACAAGGGAGCGCCACGGGATTTTGCGGAACAGCGTATCGGCCTGGCGATCCTGCTTGAGCAGCTTGTAGCTGGCGGCCAGGTACGCGGCGCCCAAGTCGTTCTGCCAGGTGTCCTTGAAGTAGCTCTCGTAACGCTCGCGGATATCACTCAACGCACCGCTCACCAGAATCCCCTGACGACTCAGCAGGTAACTGGCGTAAGCGCGGTTGCGCAATTCCGACAGGCCTTCGCTCGGGCCATTGGCCAGGTCGGTCAGGTACGCATTGGAACGCACCAGCAGATCTTCTGGCACCGGCAGCCCACGTTCCTTGGCTTCGATCAGGAAGTCAGTCGCGTACAGGCTGGCGTAAGGGGCTACATCCGGGTTGGCGGCCCACAGACCGAAACCACCGGCGCCGTTCTGACGCTGGCGCAACATGCGCACCGCGCCTGTGAACGCCTGTTCGGCTTCCGGCGCGTTGCCGCCCCAGATCAGCGCCGGCATGGCCTTGGACACCAATTGCTCGGTGCAGGCATAGCCGTAGTCGTCCAGGTAATGCTTGAGGCCGTTGGCCCATACCAGCGGCGATGCGGCCACGCCCACTTGCACGTCGCGCAGTTGGCTGAACAGCTCGCGGGTGGGCTTGAGCTCTTTGCTGGCGCTGTCGAAACGGCCCAGGCTCAAGGCCACGCGGTGCTCGCTCAGTGGGCGGATCGAGGTGGTTTCCGCCACCTGGATTCGCTTGCCATCCGGCAGCACGGCGACAAAGCGCAGGTCCGCCGAACCCAGGGTTTCGCCGACCTTGATCTTGAATTCGGCCGTGCCTTCCTTGCGCGGTTGCAGCGACAGCGTGCTGCCCTTGTCGCCTTGCACGTTCAGGCCGTCGCTGGTCTGCAGTTCAAACTTCACATCCGCCGCGGCGTCGAGGTTGCTGAACACCCCGGCGCTTACGTTGAACACATCGCCCGGCGCCACGAAGGCTGGCACGTTCGGGGTGATCACGATCGGTCCGCGTACCTCGGTGTTGGCGTCGCTGACGCCGACGCTGTCGTTATCCACCGCCACTGCAAACAGGTGCAGCTTTCCGTTGAAGCTGTCCGGCACCTGGTAGTGCAGCACGGTTTCACCGGCCGGCAGGTCCACCAAACCGGACCACCACGCCACAGGCGGCTGGTGTTTACGCTTGAACGGGTTGAGGTGGTTGGCCAGGGCGCCTTCTGTATCACCACCAGGCGCCGCCCCACTGAGCAGTCGGCTGAATTCCGGCAGGATCAGGTCAAGGATCTGACTGGTGCCCACCTCCAGCGCGCGTTTCTGGAAGAAGAAACCCAGCGGGTCCGGCGTCTGGTAGCGCGCCACTTGCAGGATGCCTTCGTCCACCGCGTACACCACGGCGCGGCCCGGGCGGTCGGCGGTGACCTTGATGTCCAGGGCCTGCCCCGGCTCGATCTTCGCCGGGCCTTCGACCTTCAGCGCCATGCGCCGCGCGTCCAGGTTGATGCTGAACGGCACCACGCCATAGGACAGCGGGCTCATGTACACCTCGGCCGAGCCCATGTCCCGCACAAACTGCACGTTGACGTAGGCATTGCCCTCAAGCCCCGCAGGCACGCGGATGTGCTGCACGCTGTTGGTGCTGTCAGCCTTGAACCACTGCTGGGTGTAGACCTTGTCGCGCTCGATGGTGATCAAGCCCGCGCCGGTGTACGGCGCGCGGATGCTGATGGCGATCTCATCACCGGTGGCATAGCTGCGTTTATCCAGGCGCAGTTGCAGTTCAGCGTTGCGCTCCAGGGAGCGCGAAGTGTTGCCGCGCCCGGCCACGCTGTAGTCGATCTGGTTAAGCAGGTTGCCGTTGGCGTCCTTGAGTTGCAGGGTGAAATCCCCCGGTGTACCGGTGTTCAGGGCCTGCTTGGCGCCGTCTTTGGTCATCACCAGCGGTGAGGCCGGTTGGCTGATGTTCTTGATGCGCGACTCGTATTTGTAGGTGCCGTTGGACTGCTTCACCAGCACCGACACGTAACGGTGCTCCACCACTTCAGTGGTCAGGCCGTCTACCGCTACCGGTGTAAGGTCTGGCGCGACCGCCAGCCATTGCACCTGGCGCGGCGCATCCTTGGCGACGTACGACAGCGAATCCTGGCTTTTCACACCGACCAGGTAAGGCGCGGACGACACCAGCAAGGCGTTTTGCGCCGCCACGTTACGACCGCCTTCGGCTTCGAACACCTGGGTCATCACCTGCAGGCGATAGGTGCTGTTGGCGAAGCGTTGCAGGTTGAGGTCGAGCGTGGCCTGGCCGTTGTCATCCACGGTGGTTTCGGCCAGGTCTTCGGTGCTGGCGTCCTCCAGGGCGTTGTTCAGGCGGAAGCGGTAATCCGGGTAGCGGTCGAACGCCGCGAGCGTTGGGCTCAGGGACATCTTGGCGGTGACACGCCGGCCGGATGCCGGGGCGCCGAACAGGTGCATGGCGGTGACCTTGGCCACCACCTGGTCCGGTGGAATCCAGCCCAGTACCGGCGTGTCGTGCAGGCTCAGGCTGACCTTCATGCGGTCCGGCTCGAAGTCACGCACCTTGAAGCTGACACTGCCCAGGTCGGTGCGGGTCTGCTTCTGGCCAATCAACTGCAAGGTCGCGGTGTATTCACCGGCCGGGGCGACTTCATTGCTGGGGAAATCAAAGGTTTCAAAGCCGCTGGCCGACAGTTTCAGGGGCTGGCGAATCACTTCCAGGCCCCGTGGGTCGGTGATTTGCAGCTCGACTGGCAGGCCTTGCAGGGCGCCTTTCCAGTTGCCGCTGCGCACGATCATGCCCAGGTGCGCGGTCTCGCCCGGCCGATACAGGCCACGGTCGGTGAACAGGTAGGCGCTGAGGCGATCAATCGCACCGTCCTCTTCCAGACCACCTACGTCGAAGCGCGACAAATCCAACTGTTGGGACTGGCGGGCAATCGGCAGGAACGACTGGTCATTGCCCCGTGTGACCACATACATCAGCGGCGTTTTCTCACGGCGCAGTTCATCCAGCTTGGCGAAATGCGCGTGGCCTTCGGCGTCGGTGCGGCCGCTGCTCACGGGCAAGCCGTTGCGGCCAATGATGTCGACTTGGGCGTCAGACACCGGCGAACCGTTGCCGATGGATTGCACATACACGTCATGGCTGCCGTCACTGGAGCGCTTGGCGATGATGCCGAGGTCCGTCACCACGATGAAGCGCAGGTCGCTGGTGCTGCTGCGGTCGTACTCAAAGGTGCGGGTTGCCGGGTCATCCTGCGGGCTGAGCTTGAGCACAAAAATGCCGCGCCGCCCGCCGTTAGCGGTGAGGTAATGGCTGAGGTCCACATTGTCGTAGACGGTTTTTGCCGGGTCGTTGGACGACAGGGGAATGTCCAGCGACTGACGCTCAACCATGCGGTCGAAGTATTCGTTGCCAAAGTTCGGCCGGGCAAAGCTGCCGCTGCTCTGGTCCACCAGGTGCTGCAACTGGTTGGGCAGCAGGCGGGCGATTTCCACGTGGGCGCCGGGCACGCCACGGGCCATGAAGCCCAGACGTTTTTCGCCGTTGAGGCTGAGCAACGCGCCGTCAGACAGGAACTGCAGGGTGCGTGGGTACGCCGGCATGCTGATCAGCGACGCCGTAGGGTTTTTCGCCAGGTAGCCGCCGATGGCTTCCAGGTTGGCAGGCACGCGCACGTAAATGGCGCGACCGGCCGGGGCCTTGAACTTGAAGGCGTGCAGGGTGTTCAGCGGTTCGACGCTGGGCACGTGGGTCAGGGTGACCTTGGTGCTGCGGGCCAGCAGGGCGTCGTCGATGTCGTTGCTGTTATAGGGGCGCGTGTCGTCCTGGGCTTTTTCCGGCAGCAGCCAGGCCTGCACCTTACCGGCAATGGTTTCGTCGGCGACGGCGCTGGAGCTGCTGAACATCAGCACCGGTTCCGGCTCACCACGTTCGTTGTCGACAAAACTCACTTCGGCGCCGGTGAAGGTCAGGCGATAGCGGCCGGGCACGGTGACTTCCGAGACCAGCGGCGCGGTGCTGGCGTTGCCGCCGTCACGGGCCTTGATGCCTTCATCGAGCTTGGCGCTCACCGGCGTGCTTTCCAGCGGCGTCGCCAGGGCGGCGGAGCGGACGTAGGCGTTGAGCCTGGTGTCGTCGAAGGTGACTTCCGGGCGGTTGGGCAACTGGGCGTCGCGGTAGGCCAGGCCTTTGCCGAGGGTCACCGACACGCGTTTACGCAGGTTGTCTTCATCCACCGGGTGGGAAAAATGGAAGGTCGCCACCAGTTGTTTCAGCGTCGGGTTGGACGGGTCCTGGTACAGCTCGTTTTGCGCCAGGGTGGCGCGGAACGGTTGGGTGGAAAACTGGCTGCTGTACTGGCTGAGCAATACACCGTCGGCCAGCAGCTTTTTCTTGGCCAGGTCCAGGGTGTAATGGGCGTCTACCGGCCAGTCTTTTTCCGGCACGAATTGCAGGGTGCGGTCATCGGACCAGCGCCAGGCGCCCGCCACGGGTGGTTTGAGGGTGATGCCTTCTGTGACCGGCTTGCCAATGGCGGCCAGCGGGGCCACGGATTCGGCAAAGCGCACCTGCAAGTTGTCCACAACCGGTGGCTGCTGGGTGTAGTCGGTCAGGTTCGGCTTGTGCAGCGAGTAACCCACGGTGTGGGGCTGCGGCAGGTGGGAATACCACTGCCAGCCATAGAACCCGGCGCCGGCCAGCAACGCCAGGCCCAGCACACCAGCACCGGCTTGGCGCGGATAGGCGCGGGCCTTGTGGCCCAGGTTCGCCAGGCCCCGGCCGATAGCGCGCAGCCAGAACGGCGGATGCCATTCGCCGAAGACGGCCCCCACCACAGTCAGTAACGCACTGGTTATACGGCGGCTGATCGCTTTCAACGAATCGAACATGGTGAGCATCCCTGGCTAAGTGCGGCGTATCTTACACGCGTCTTTGATACAAAAGATGACGTGGATACGCCGGACCGCTCAGGCGTGTTGCACAAAGGTGAGGCGTACCGCAAAACCGATCAAAAGACTGCCGAACAACCATTGCTGCACCCGCTGCGCCGAACGATTGCGCGCGAGCCATCGGCCGATGCGCGCACCGGCCAGGGCGTAGCAGCAGTCGAAGGCGAAACCGACCGCCACCAGGATCACACCCAGCAACGCGAACTGCGCCGCCACCGGGCCGGCCTGCGGGTTGATGAACTGCGGCAGCAGCACCGAACAGAACAGCAGCGCCTTGGGGTTGAGCAGGTTGGTCAGCAGGCCGCGCTGGAAGGCTTCGCGCCAGGCGTGGCCCTGTGTGATGGCATGTGTCGGGTCGAGGCTGGGTAACATATTCGCGCGCAGGCATTGCACACCCAACCACAACAGGTAGGCCGCGCCGCCCAGGCGCACCACGTCAAACGTCCACGGTGCCACCTTGAACAGGGTCGCCAAGCCCATGCCGGCCAACGCAACGTGGCACGCCCGGGCAACCCCCAGGCCAATCGCCGTGGTCAGCGCCAAGGTCTTGCCCTGGCGGGCGCCGGTTTGCAGCAGCAGGATCATGTCCGGCCCCGGCAGCAGATACGCCACCGAAAGGGCCACCAAAAACAACCAGAGCTCCGTCATGTTTCACCCCCTTGAATGTTGGCAAATTCTAGGGCCGAAGGGCGGGGCAGGTGGTTGCGTAGTCAGCTGATAAATCGGCTAGTCTTGGCACTATCCACCACTAACAACTACAAAGACCATTCACTTATGCCAAATATGAAACTCGATGCTTTTGACCGCAAGATTCTCGAAGCCCTGCAGCGGGATGGTCGCTTGAGCAACGTGCAACTGGCCGACGAGATTGGCCTGTCTGCTTCACCTTGCCTGCGCCGCGTGCGCCTGCTCGAAGAAGCCGGGGTCATTCGCGGCTACCAGGCCACGCTGGATCGCGATGAAGTGGGCCTGGGCATGATGGTGTTTGTGGGCGTGAAGGTAGAGCGGCATAACGACACCGAGGCCAATGCCTTTCGTGAGGCGGTGACGGCACTGCCCGAGGTGATCTCGGCGTTCCTGGTGTCGGGGGAGTCGGACTTTCTGTTGCAGGTGGTGGTGCCGGATTTGCGCGGGTATGAACGGTTTGTCACCGGCAGCCTGTTGAAGCTGCCGGGGGTGAGGGATATCCGCAGCAACTTCGCGATCCAGACCGTAAAGACTCCGGGGGCGTTGCCGTTGGGCCATCTACCAACCTAACGGCCCACCACAAACCCATTGTGGGAGCGGGCTTGCTCGCGAAGGCGGCGTGTCAGCCGCTGAATTTGCCAGCTGACCCACCGCCTTCGCGAGCAAGCCCGCTCCCACAGTTTGATCTTCACTGTTCTTGAGGTTGGGGTCACGTCCACCAATAGCGCACGAGGTGGAAGAAGATGGGCGCCGCGAAGCACACGGAGTCCAACCGATCCAGCATGCCGCCGTGCCCTTCAATCATATGCCCCCAATCTTTCACGCCGCGGTCGCGCTTAATTGCCGACATGACGATGCCGCCGGCAAAGCCCAGCAGGTTGATCAACAGCGCGATCAAAAACGACTGCCACGGGTTGAAGGGTGTGGTCCACCACAGCGCCGCACCAATCAACGAGGAGAGCAGGATGCCGCCGACAAAACCTTCCACGGTCTTGGACGGCGACAGGTTGGGCGCGATCTTGTGCTTGCCGAACAGCTTGCCGCACACGTACTGCAGCACGTCCGAGAGCTGTACCACGATCACCAGGTAAGCGATCAGCAACAGGTTGCGGCCTTCGTAGCCCGGGATGTCGAGGGTCAGCAGAGCCGGTACGAACGACACGCAGAACACCGCGATCATCAGGCCCCACTGCACTTTCGAGGCGCGCTCCAGGAAGTGCGTGCTGTCGCCACCCAGTGACGCGAGGATCGGCAGCAGCAGGAACACGTACACCGGGATGAAGATCGAGAACAGCCCGTACCAATCCGAATAGATCAGCAGGTATTGCAGCGGCAGGGCCAGGTAGAACGCGGCCACCAGCGCCGGGTAATCGCTGCGGCGCGTGGGGGTGAGCGTGAGGAATTCACGCAGGGCGTAGAACGACACGGCGTAGAACAGCAGGATCACTGCGCCGGTGCCGAGCCAGAAGGCGATGCCGATCACCACCACCATCACCCACCAGGCATTGATGCGGGCGTTGAGGTTGTCGATCACCGCATTCGGTGTGCCACGGGTACGCAGCTTGAGGATCAGGCCGATCAGCGAGGCGAGCACCAGGATCGCGCCGATACCGCCGAACAACATCAGGGTTTGGCTAGGCATGTCAGACGTGCTCCGGGGCAAGGGCGAGCAGCGCGTCGCGGGTGCGGGCGAGAAAGGCGGCTTTGTCTTCGTCTTCTTCCAATTGCAGCGGCTTGCCGAAGCTGGTGGTGCACAGCAGGGGCAGCGGCAACACGCGGCCCTTGGGCATGACGCGGTTGAGGTTGGCAATCCACACCGGGATCAATTCGGCCTGTGGGTAACTTTTTGCCAGGTGATAAAGCCCGCTCTTGAACGGCAGCAAACCGTCTTCCAGGTTGCGTGTGCCCTCGGGAAAGATGATCAGCGAATCGCCAGCCTCCAGGGCACTGAGCATGGGCTGCAATGGGTTATCCACAGGGTCCTTGCGTTCACGGTCGATCAGCACGCCATTGAACACGCGGTTGATGATGTAGCGGCGCAGGGCACTTTTGTTCCAGTAATCGCTGCCGGCCACCGGGCGCGTGAATTTGCGCAGGTTCTGCGGCAGCGAGGCCCACAACAGCACAAAGTCGCCATGGCTGCTGTGGTTGGCGAAGTAGATGCGTTGCACCGGCACCGGCGCGCAACCAAGCCACAGGCTGCGGGCGCCCGTGACGGTGCGGGCCATGGAAGTAATCAGCGTGGCGACCACGGGTTCGAACATGGGGATTCCTTATCCGGCGAAAGGCAGCCAAGGGCTGGCGAGGACCACGCCCAGGGTCAGCAGCGCTTGCGCACCGAGCAGCCAGGCTTGTTTGCGCAACAGTTTGAGGGCGCCGCGACGGCGTTCGCTCCAGGGCCGGCCGACGCGCTTGGCCGATTGCAGGCCAAGGTCCACCAGCGCCTGGTCGAGGTCCGGGGTGCGTGCGGTGTCGCGGGCCAGCAGGGCGAACAGGTCGGCGTCGAAGGCCACGCGCAGCGCCCAGTACTTTTGCAGCAACCCCAGGATGATCATCCACAGGGCGAGCAGCAGGCAGAGGGTCGAGATACTTGCCAATAACAGTTGCGCAAGACCAAACAGAAAGCCGAGCAGCGTCAGGCCTGTGGATAACTGATCCAGGGAGCGGCCACGGCGCAACAGGCTGGCGACCACCTGGAGTTCCATATCAGCGGGCATGGGGCAAACCCTCCAAAGCTTCGCGGTGAGCGGGGTGCAGGACTACGTGGGTCCGCGCTGTACGAATAATAGCCAGTGCCTCGTCCACCGTGCTGGTGCGACCGGTGAGCATCAGCCAGGCGGCCACGGCAGTGGCACTGCGCGAATAGCCGAGGGCGCAGCACACCAGCAGCGGGCCGTGCGATCGCAGGCGTTCGATGGCTTGCGCGGCCTGCAGGCATTCGGCGGGCGTAGGCGCCACCAGGTCCAGTACGGGAATCGATTGGTAGGCGCGGCCCTGTGGATTAATCGGTAATTCGGCGCACAGGTCGACGATCGCCTTGAAAGGCTCTTGCTCATTCGTTGTCGGAATGCGCCCGAGCCAGACGTTATCCACAATCAGGTCCGGTTGTGGATGCTTGCGCGTCCACACACGTGAATTGACCCCCGCCGCCGCCAAGTAGGGCGCGTACAGCCAACGTGCGGCGGGCGTGAGTCGGCCATCGGCGCGCTTCTGGAAGCCTGAAGCACCGAGCACGAAGTAGTTGGCCTTGATCAACGCCAGGGAAACCACCGGCCACAGTATCCACAGCCAGGCGCCGCGCAGCACCCAGGCCAACATCACCAGGAGCACCGCCCCCAGGCCGTAGCGCGCACCGATTTTCCAGCGTTGTACGTCCCGTGTCAGTCGCACATTCAACAATGGGCTGGGATGCTCCACCGGCCATAACCACACGCAAATCCAGCCAGCGAGAGCGCCTGTGGGTAAGTCGATAAAGTGATGTTGATAAGTGGTCAGCACCGAAATCCCGATCAAGGCGAACCAGCCATGCACCAGCCAGCGCCAGAGCCCTTGGGTATGGCGCTGGTACATCACCCACAGGATCACCAGCAGTGCGATATGCAGCGACGGCGCCTGGTTGAACGGCTTATCGAACCCTGCCAGCACCGCAAACAGCCAGCCGAACACACCGTCCAGTTCTGGCCGCTCGAAGGTGAAACGCAGCGGCCAGATCAGGAAGCAACTGACGGCGATCACCTGGGCAGTCAGCAGGCGCAGCGCATGTTGCTTGAGTTCATGGCGGGTGTTGGGCAGCAGCAGGGAAAAGCCGTAGAGCAGGTCGATGGACCAGTAGGGCACGATGGTCCATGCCCAGAAGGGCATGTGGGTTTCCCAGTCGAACACCAGGGTGCCGACGTCGCTGCGCTGGCTGGTGACCCACGTGGCAAAGCCGTAGGTGCTGAAAAACAGCGGTGCCAACACCAGCAGCCACAGGACGGCGGGCTTCAACAGGCCGGGTTCGCGCATGCTCAGATCTTCTGCGCCAGGGACACGGTGAAAATGCCCCACTCATCCACGCGTTGGGTGATCTTGCGGAAGCCGGCAGCTTCTACCAGCTGGTCCATTTCCGCCTGGCTGCGACGGCGCATCACCCAGGCCTGGCCCTGGCGGTGGCTGGTCAAGGCGCGGGCGATCAGTTCCAGTTGCGGGTGCCAGGGCTGGCCGGTGTAGACCAGATAGCCACCCGGTTCTACGGCCTCAGCCAGGCCAGCCAGGGAGCCGCCGACCATGGCGTTATCGGCGAACAATTCATACAGCCCGGACACCACCGCCAGCGTCGGCTTGGGGTCCAGTGCCGCGAGGTCGGCGCGATCAAACGCGTCACCTTTGACGAACTGCGCGATATCCCCCAGGCCTTTTTCGCGGATCAGCGCGCTACCGTCACGCACGTTGATGTCGCTGTAGTCGCGCAGCAGGATCGATTCCGGCAGCGGCGAAACGCCCTGCAAGGCTTCGAGGATGTAACGCCCATGGCCGGCGGCGATATCGACGATGCGCACTTCACGGCGTTCATCACGCAACTTGGCCATGGCCAGGCGCAGCAGCTCCTCGACGTTCAACTTGCGCTGGCGAATGCCACGCCAGCCGATGGAGTTGAGGTAGTTGGTGTCGATCATCCGCCCCAGCCCGCCCTTGCCGGTGGGGGTGTTGCGGTACACGTAATCCAGGGTGCTGCCCGAGTCGAAACCGGTATCGAAGCCCAGCTTCACGCCGTCCGACAGGCTTTTGCCCAGGCCCATGCTGGCGCGGGTGAGGCGCCAGTACAGGTCGCGCAGGGAATTGCGCGGCAGTGGCGCGGCGAGGGCTTCGGATTCGGCGCAGGTGGCGCCTAGCTTGTCGGCATCCAGCAAGGACGCGCGGTCCAGCGGGTAGCTGAAGTTCTGCAGGATAAAGCGCCTGGCGCTGCTCACGGCGGTGGCCCGGTCGCGTTCGCCGAGGGTGTCGTGGAAGAAGCCCGGGAGAATGTGCAGCTCTTTTTTCAGGCTGCCGAGGCGGTCGAAAAACTGCTGCTGGGGTTTGCGGTGCACCACGAAGTCGGAGCCAGACACCAGCACTTGGGTCGGCACCTGGATCGCCTGGGCATCGGCTACAACACGGTCGGCCGCTTCATACAGGCCCAGCAGCACATTCACCGAGATGGCCTTGGTGATCAGCGGGTCGCTGTCGTAGGAGGCTACACGCTCCGGGTCATGGCTGAGGAACTTGGCCTTGACGTAGCTATTGACGAAGAAATTGCCGCGAAACTTGCGCATCAGCGCCAGGCCCGGGCGGGCGAAGGGCACGTACAGCTTGACCTTGAAGGCCGGGGAGGCGAGCACCAGCGCGCGGATCTTCGGTGCGTAATCGTGCACCCAGGTGGCTGCGATCACGGCGCCGACGCTCTGGGCGATGACCGCGAGGTTTTCTGCCTCGATGCCGTAGGTGGTGCCGATGTGGTCACAGAAGGTCTGCACGTCGCGGGCGCTGGTGGCGAAGCTTGGGCTGTCGCCGCGCTCCCCGGGCGACTGGCCGTGACCACGGGCATCCCAGGCAAAGAAGTCGAATTGCGGCAGGTTCAGCTCGTCCACCAGGTGCGCAATGCGCCCCGAGTGCTCGTGGCCGCGATGGAACAGCAGGATCGCCTGGCGTGGCCCGGTAACGTCCGTGGCCGGCCAGTGGCGGTAGAAAAGCTCGACGCCATCATGGGTACTGAAGGTGTGCTCTTGCTGTTCGCGCATCGCAAAAATCCTTATGCAATCGGAGAGGTGTGTTCTTCTTTGAGGCCTTGGCGCACACGGTTGACCAAGGTGTAGGCGAGCAGGGCGGCGACCAGCCACATCACCGTGTTGACCCAGCCGGCACCCAGCCAGCCCAGGGCGACGCCGGTGGCCAGCACGCCGAGTACGAACGCCCGGTCGCTCTTGCCCATGGGCCCGTCGTAACGGCGTGACGCGCCGACCATCGGCCCGAGTACACCGGCGTATTCGCTGAACACCGCCAGCAGCGCCACCAGCAGCACGGGAATGAGGCTGACACCGGGGATCAGCGCAAATGGCAGGATCAGCGCGCTGTCGGCGATCACGTCACACAGCTCATTGAGGTAGGCACCCAGTCGCGACTGCTGGCCGAATTCCCGGGCGAGCATGCCGTCGATGGCATTGAGGGCCATGCGCAGGATCATCCACAGCGGAATCAGCGCAAACAGCCAGAGGTGTTGGGCAAACGCGGCGATCAGTGCGCCGACCAACAAGGAAACCACGCCAGCCAGCACGGTGATCTGGTTGGCCGTGGTGCCATTGTCGTAGAGACGCTGCACCAGAGGGCGCAGCAGGTTTTGAAAACGCGGTTTGAGTTGATAGATCGAAATCATGGGGGGTGACGCTTCCTTGTCCGTGGACCCGCGAAAAACTGTTTCGGAGTGTGCCGATTAATCACGGCCTGCACCAGTGATGGCTCGTGTTTATGGGGGTTTAGTCACGGTCTTGCAGACGCTGGGGAACAAATGTGGGAGCGGGCTTGCTCGCGAATGCGGTGGGACAGTCACAACAGGGGTGGCTGACCCACCGCATTCGCGAGCAAGCCCGCTCTCACAGGGGAACTGCGGTGGGTTCAAAACCTGCATTCATAGGACAAAAATTTCACGCTCCGTGTTATATCGTAACTAATTGTGTGTTAACGGGCGTTGAGTGGATGCAAGTGGATCTGGAAGCTGACGGCGCTTCGGTGGAAGGCCTTCCGCGTTTTCAACAGGGGGTGTTTCACGCCCGTCGATTGCGCCAAGCCGGCATCAGCCTGACAACCCTGGCCGTGGCCGGTTGGATACTGGCGCTGTTTGTCGCCCTGTTTGCCCCGCTGTCGATCTGGCCGGTGGTGCTGATCACCTGTTCGTCGGCGCTGCTGGTGCTGGTGGCCGGGTTGCAATCGGCGTGGTGGGTGGCCGATTGGCGTGCCCAGGTGCTGGAGGAACCCGCCGAATCACTGATTGAGCCGCCCGTCGATGACGTGGCGGGGTATTCTCGCCTTGTCGGGCGTCTGCGCAATGGCCTGCTGGCCCAGATTGGTGCGCCGGTGCTGTGGCTGGCGGGTTGGTCGTTGCTGGCGCTGGTCAGCCTTATCGAATTCTGGAACCTGACCTTGCCCGCTGCGCCCGTCGGGCAATCGGCGAGCATCGGCGCCGCGCTGGCGTTGGCCTTGGCGTTTGGCCTGCTGGTGTTCGAGCGCCGCCTGGCTCAGGAATCCGTTGCCCAATGGCCGGAAGCTTCGCCACTGGCGCAATTGAGCCGGGTAGCGATTGTTTGCCTGGTGGTCAGTGCGCTGTGTTTGCTATTTGCCGGTGCGGCGTCTGTGTGGCCGCTGCGCCTGGCCGTGCTGGTCGGCCTGCTGCCGGGGCTGGTGGCCGTGGAGTTTTTGCTGCGGGCCGTGCTGTCGCTGTTCAGCCCACGCCAGCCACGCCTTGAACCGCGCCTGATGGCGCAGAGTTTTATCGCCGGGCTGCTGCGCTGGCCGCCGCAGCCCTTGCTGGCCTTGCAGCACGAACTGCACAACCGCTTTGGTATCGATCTGCGCCAGATTTGGGCGTTTACCTACATGCGCCGGGCGTTTCTGCCGGTGCTGCTGGTGGTGCTGGCGGTGGGCTGGGCGTTGACCGGCGTGCATGAAGTGCCACTGCAAGGCCGTGGGATCTATGAGCGCTTCGGCAAACCTGTGGAAGTGTTCGGCCCCGGCCTGCACGCCGGGTTGCCGTGGCCGTTGGGCCGCGTATTGGCTGTGGAAAACGGCGTGGTGCATGAGCTGGCGACCAGCGTCAGCGAAGCCTCCACCCCGGAACTGGCACCCGCCGAAGGCCCGGCCCCGCTGATCGCCAACCGGTTGTGGGACGCCAGTCATGTGAATGACAAATCCCAGGTCATCGCCAGCAGCAGCGGCGACAAACAAGGCTTCCAGATCGTCAACATGGACGTGCGGTTCGTCTACCGCATCGGCCTGACTGACCGGGCTGCACTCGCCGCCACCTACAACAGCGCGGATGTGCCGACCCTGATCCGCAGCACCGCCAGCCGCATCCTCGTCCACGATTTTGCCTCACGCACCCTCGATGAATTGCTCGGTGAACAGCGCACCAGCCTTGCTGATGAAATAGGCCGCGCCGTGCAGGCCGACCTGCAGAAACTCGACAGTGGTGTCGAAATTCTCGCCACGGTGGTGGAAGCGATTCACCCGCCGGCGGGTGCCGCCAATGCCTATCACGGGGTGCAAGCGGCGCAGATTGGCGCCCAGGCGCTGATTTCCCGCGAACGTGGCGCGGCCAGCGAGCAGACCAACCAGGCCCTTCTGCAAGCCAGCACCGTACGCGATGAGGCCCAGGCCACCGCGCGCGAAGTGAGCGCCGGCGCCAGAGCGGCGGACCTGCGTTTTGCCGCCGAACAAAAGGCCTACGCGACGGCGGGCCAGGCGTTCGTGCTGGAGCAATACCTCGGCCAGCTCAGCCAAGGCTTGGCCCACGCCAAGCTGCTCATTCTGGATCATCGCTTGGGTGCCGACGGCGCGCCGACGATCGATCTGCGTTCTTTTACTTTGCCGGCCGACCCTTCGGTGCCGCGTAAAGCCGTTCAATAAGGAGTCTGTCTGTTGAGCGCTCATTCTCACGATCACGGTCATCATCACCACCATGGCCATCACCACCACCATCATCATGGTGACGAACAGGCGGGCGGCCCGTTCCCTTGGCGACGCATGGCGTGGGCGGTGCTGCTGGTGCTGTTTGCCGTGGCAGCGGCCAGCCTGGTGCAAGTGCGTTCCGGCGAGGCCACAGTGATCACCCGCTTCGGCAACCCGTCCCGTGTGTTGCTGGAGCCGGGCCTCGGCTGGCGTTGGCCGGCGCCGTTCGAGGCGGCGATCCCGGTAGACCTGCGCCTGCGCACCACCTCCAGCGGTTTGCAGGACGTGGGCACCCGCGATGGCCTGCGTATCATCGTGCAGGCTTACGTGGCGTGGCAGGTGCAGGGTGACGCCGACAACGTGCAGCGCTTCATGCGCGCGGTGCAGAACCAGCCGGATGAAGCGGCGCGGCAGATTCGCACCTTCGTCGGCTCGGCGCTGGAAACCACCGCCGCCAGCTTTGACCTGTCCAGCCTGATCAACACCGACGCCAGCCAGGTGCGCATCGCCGATTTTGAAGCGCAATTGCGTCAGCAGATTGATCAACAATTGCTCACCACCTATGGCGTGCGTGTGGCGCAAGTGGGCATCGAGCGGCTGACCTTGCCGTCGGTGACGCTCACCGCCACCGTCGACCGCATGCGCGCCGAGCGTGAAACCATCGCCACCGAGCGCACCGCCGTGGGCAAGCGTGAAGCGGCGCAGATCCGTTCGGCTGCCGAGCGTGATGCGCGCATTGTGCAAGCCGATGCCACGGTGAAAGCCGCCGATATCGAGGCGCAATCGCGGGTCGAAGCGGCGCAGATTTATGGGCGTGCCTACGCCGGTAACCCGCAGCTGTATAACCTGCTGCGTTCCCTGGATACCTTGGGCACGGTGGTTACGCCGGGCACCAAGATCATCCTGCGCACCGATGCCGCGCCGTTCCGCGCCTTGGTGGACGGGCCGAAGGACGTCCAGCCATGACCGAGCGTGACAGCCCGGACAGCCCGTGGATCCAGGCCGGGCGCTTGACCTTCCTGGCGCTGTACGCGGTGACCGTGTTGGCGGCGCTGGCCTGGGCATTTTCCAATGTGCGCCAGATCGACCCGCAGAACCGCGCCGTGGTGCTGCACTTCGGCGCCCTGGACCGGATTCAGAATGCCGGCCTGTTACTGGCCTGGCCGCAACCGTTCGAGCAGGTTGTATTGCTGCCGGCCGCCGACCGAGTGATTGAGCGCCGGGTCGAAAACCTGCTGCGTTCCGACACGGCGATCCAGGCCGACCGCGTGGCGAGTTTTGCCACGCCGTTGAGCGACGCCCTGGCCGGCTCCGGTTACCTGCTGACCGGTGACGCCGGTGTGGTGCAGCTGGATGTGCGGGTGTTCTACAAAGTCACCGAGCCCTACGCGTTTGTGCTGCAGGGCGAGCATGTGTTGCCAGCGCTGGATCGCCTGGTGACCCGCAGCGCCGTGGCCCTGACGGCGGCCCGTGACCTGGACACTATTCTGGTGGCGCGCCCCGAACTGATCGGCACCGACAATGGCGCCGCCGAGCGCCGTGAGCGGCTGCGCGGTGACTTGGTACAAGGCATCAATAAGCGCTTGGCTGAATTGGCCTCGACGGGGCTTGGGCTCGGCATCGAGGTGACCCGCGTCGACGTGCAATCGAGCCTGCCGGGCCCGGCGGTGAATGCCTTCAACGCGGTGCTGACCGCCAGCCAACAAGCTGACAAAGCCGTGGCCAATGCACGCACCGACGCCGAAAAACTCACCCAGACCGCCAACCAGCAAGCCGACCGCCTGGTGCAGGTGGCCCATGCCCAGGCCAGCGAGCGCCTGGCCAATGCTCAGGCGCAAACTGCCACAGTCGCCAGCCTTGCCCAGGTCAAAGACCCGGGCTTGCTGTTGCGCCTGTACCGCGAGCGCTTGCCGAAGATTCTCGGCCAGGCCGGCTCGGTGACCACGGTCGATCCTAAAGACGACTCCCGCTTGATCATTCAGGGAGCCGAACAATGAGCGCACCCATGCTGACTTCCGCCGAGCAGCGCAGTGCTGCCCGGCAATTGACCTTGGCCATGCTGGCCCTGGGTTTGCTGGTGCTCGGGCTGGTGTGGCGCTGGCTGGCACCGGACCAGACGGGCGTCAGCCAATTGCTACTGGGCGTGGCCTCGTTGCTGGTGGCCGTGCCGGTGATGCGTTCGGCCTGGTACAGCCTGCGTTACCCGAGCCTGCATGGCATCACCGACCAGTTGATCGCCTTGGCGATGATGGGCGCGTGGGCAACTGGCGACCTGCTCACCGCCGCATTGCTGCCAATCATCATGATCTTCGGCCATGTGCTGGAAGAACGCAGCGTGATCGGGTCCCAGGAAGCGATCCACGCATTGGGCAAGCTGACCCGCAGCCATGCGCGGTTGGTGCAGGCCGACGGCAGCATTGTCGAGGTGGATAACGGCACGTTGAACACTGGGGATATCGTCGAAGTGCGTGCCGGCGACCGCGTGCCCGCCGACGGTGTGGTGCTGTCCGGCCAGGCGAGCCTGGACACGGCGCCGATCACCGGCGAGTCGGTGCCGCTGGAAGCCAGCGTCGGCGTGCAGGTGTTTGGCGGGGCGATCAACCTGGATGGCTTGCTGCGCCTGCAGGTGACCCGCACCGGCAATGAGTCGACCCTGGGCAAAGTCATCGCACTGATGCAGAACGCCGAGCGTTCCAAGCCGCCGATCACGCGGCTGCTGGAGCGTTATGCCGGCAGCTACATGGTGCTGGTGTTGCTGCTGGCGGCGGTGACCTGGTTTGTGACCAACGACGCGCAGGCAATGTTGGCGGTGTTGGTCGCTGCGTGCCCGTGTGCGTTGGTGCTGTCCGCGCCGGCCACGGCGATTGCCGGGATTGCGGTGGCGGCGCGTCATGGGATTCTGATCCGCAGCTCGGCGTTCCTCGAAGAACTGGCCGACCTGACCTCCCTGGTGGTCGACAAGACCGGCACCCTGACTTACGGCACCCTGCGCCTGCAATCGATCGAGACGCGCGCACCGGATCGCCAGGTGCTGCTGAATCTGGCTGCGAGCCTGGGTTCGGCCAGCAGTCACCCGGTCAGCCGGGCGTTGGCAGGGCTGGCGACCCAGGAGCAGTTGTTGGTGCTCACGGATATTCGCGAACGCCAGGGCCTCGGCGTGGTGGCGCAGACCGAGCAAGGCGAAGCGGCGTTGGGGCGCCCGGAGTTGTTTGAGCAGTTGGGCATCGTCACCACTGCGGTGCCGAATCACGATGGCCCGATTGCCGGGCTGGCGCTGGACGGGCAGTTCCTCGCCTGGTTGCTGCTCGCGGACAGCGTCAAGCCGGAAGCCCGCCAAGCCCTGCAAGAATTGCGGGAGTTGGGCCTGGGCCGGCAATTGCTGCTGACGGGCGACCGCCAGAGCGTGGCCGACAATCTGGCGCTGGACGTGGGCATCAGCGACGTCGAGGCGCAGGCGTTGCCGGAAGACAAGCTCAACCGGGTGCTGGGTGAGATCGGCAACGGCTTCCGCCCGATGGTGGTGGGCGATGGGATCAACGATTCCCTGGCGCTCAAAGCCGGGGTGGTGGGTGTGGCGATGGGGGCGGGCGGGGCGGATATCGCCCTGGCGTCGGCAGACGTGGTGCTGATCGGCAGTGACTTGCGTCGCCTAGGCACCTGCGTGCGCTTGAGTCGTCAGTGCCGGCAGACGCTGCAGGTCAACGTGATCATCGGCCTGGGCTGGACGCTGGCCATCGTGGTATTTGCTGCATTTGGCTGGTTGGGGGCGGCGGGCGCCATGATCGCAGCGGTGCTGCATAACCTCAGCACGTTGCTGGTGCTGGGCAACGCCGGGCGTTTGCTACGCTTCCAGGAACCGCTTTTGAAGCTCGACGAATAATTTTCAGAAATATTTGCACACGGCTGTAACGCCGATGAGGGACCTCACTCTAGTGGTATGTCGAGACTGAACAATCCGTTCAGACCGACACCCCTACCGATCATGAGGATACAAAAATGAACTTCAAATCCGCTGCTGCTGGTGCCGCCCTCGCAATGGCCGCCGCTACCATGTTTGCTGGTGTTGTCACTCAGGCTCAAGCCGCTGACATGTCTGTGCACTGCTACGGCATCAACGCCTGCAAAGGCCAGAACGACTGCAAAACCAAGGACCACGCTTGCAAAGGCCAGGGTTCTTGCAAAGGCCAGGGCTTCAAAGTTCAAGCCAGCGCTGATGCTTGCACCAAGGCTGGCGGTACCGTCGGCGAATAACCGGCAACCGAGTGCTCCCGCAGCGGATGCCCCCCACCGCTGCGGACACTTTGCCCAGGAGTGAATGATGTCCGCTTCTCTTCCGAGCCTGGGTTATGGCCTGGGTCTACGCAGTGAGTACTACCAGCAGATCCTTGAACAGTCGCCGGCCGTGGATTGGTTCGAAGTGATCTCCGAGAATTATCTGGTGCAGGGCGGCAAGGCCTTGTACTACCTGGACGCGATAGCCGAGCGCTATCCCCTGGTGATGCATGGCGTGTCCCTGTCTATCGGCGGACCCCATGCCCTTGATACTGATTACCTGAAACAGCTCAAACAGCTCGCCGAGCGCATCCAACCGGCGTGGGTGTCCGATCACCTGTGCTGGAGCCGCGGCAGCGCCCATCAATTGCATGACCTGCTGCCCCTGCCTTATACCGAAGAAAGCCTGTACCACGTGGCTGGCCGCGTGCGCCAAGTGCAAGACGTGTTGCAGCGCCCGTTGGTACTGGAAAATGTCTCCAGCTACGTGCGCTCCAAGGCCGATGAATTCACCGAGTGGGAATTCCTCAACGCACTGGCTCACCTGACGGGCTGCCAGCTGCTGCTGGACGTCAACAACGTGTACGTCAGCTCGCGCAACCATGGGTTCGATGCCTGGACGTTCATCCGCAACTTGCCGCCTGACAGCATCCGCCAACTGCACCTGGCCGGGCATATGGACTACGGCGACTATGTCGTCGATACCCATGACCACCCGGTGTGCGATCCGGTGTGGGCGTTGTACCAGCAGACGTTGGAGCACCTGGGGCCGGTCTCGACCTTGTTGGAGCGCGACGACCATTTCCCACCGTTCGAAGAGCTGCTCACCGAGCTGGGCAAAGCCCGTGAACTGGGCGCTTCAGCGTTGGCCAGGAGGTCGCTATGCGCCTGACCGATTGGCAGCGGGCTTTCGAACAGCACCTGTTATCGGAGACTTCTGTCGCCAACAGCGGGTTTGCCGCCACATTGCTGGGCGGGCCGACGCTGGATGTGGACACGGGCCTGGCGATTTATCACAACGCCTACGTGTCGCGGTTGCAGGAAGTGTTGCGGCATGACTTCGGCGCCATCTGGTATTGGCTGGGGGATGACGAGTTCGCGCTGTTGACCCACGCTTATGTGCGTCGTTATCCGTCTGCCCATTACAGCCTGCGCTGGCTGGGCGAGCGTTTCCCGGCGTTTATCGTGGAGCACCTGGTGGCCGAACAAAGCGCGCCATTGGCTGAGCTGGCGCGATTGGAATGGGCCTTCACCCTGGCGTTCGATGCGCCGCAGGGCGAGCCGCTGACCCTCAATGACATGGCGCAACTGGCGCCTGAAGAGTGGCCAGGCCTGCAAGTGACCTTGGCGCCATCGGTGCAGCAGATGCTGTGTCATTTCAACAGTGTGGCGATCTGGCGTGCCAGCAAGGATGAGTCGGACTTCCCCAACAGTCAGGCCCTGGAACTGGCGCAGATCTGCCTGGTGTGGCGTCACCAGAATGTGTGCCATTACCGTAGCCTGGAACCCGCCGAGGCCTGTGCGCTGGCCGGGATGGTGACCACTGGCTGGAATTTTTCAGAACTGTGCGAGCAGTTGCTAGTCACTTATGCAGAGGGTGCGCCACTGCAAGCGGTGACGTGGCTGAAACAGTGGATCCAAGACGGTTTGCTCGAGCGCCGAGCCCCATAGAGGAACGCTATCAAATCGATAGCCTCCTACTTTGTCTTCGGATGGTCTACCCTCACTCCAGACGTCTGAAACAAGGGGGGACTACTCATGCTCGCGCAACTTCCACCGGCCTTACAGAATCTTCAGCTACCGCTGCGTCTTCGACTCTGGGACGGCCATGAATTCAACTTGGGCCCCGAGCCCAGTGTGACTATCGTGGTGAAGGACCCCACGGTCGTGACCAAGCTGACCCATCCCACGCTCGATTCATTGGGCGAAGCCTTCGTCGAGGGCAAACTGGAGCTGGAAGGCTCCATCGCCGAGGTCATCCGGGTGTGTGACGAATTGAGTCACGCCCTGATCGAAGACGACGAGGGGAGTCGTCCGGTGCGCTCGATCCACGACAAGGCCACTGACGCAGCGGCTATTTCCTACCATTACGACCTGTCCAACGAGTTCTACCAGCTGTGGCTGGATCAGGACATGGCGTACTCCTGCGGTTATTTCGAAACCGGCAGCGAATCCATCGACCAGGCCCAACAAGACAAATTCCGCCACCTGTGCCGCAAGTTGCGCTTGCAGCCGGGCGAGTATCTGCTCGACGTCGGCTGTGGTTGGGGCGGGCTGGCGCGGTTTGCGGCGCGGGAGTTCGGGGTCAAGGTGTTTGGTATCACCTTGAGCAAAGAGCAGTTGGCGTTGGCCCGTGAGCGAGTGAAAGCCGAAGGCCTGGAAGACCAGGTCGACCTGCAACTGCTCGACTATCGCGACCTGCCGCAAGACGGACGTTTTGACAAAGTGGTCAGCGTGGGCATGTTCGAACACGTGGGCCACGCCAACCTGGCGGAGTACTGCAAGGTGCTGTTCGGCGCGGTGCGTGAAGGTGGCCTGGTGATGAACCATGGCATTACCGCCAAGCACACCGATGGTCGCCCGGTGGGGCGTGGCGCTGGTGAGTTTATTGAGCGTTACGTGTTCCCCAATGGCGAGCTGCCGCACCTGGCGATGATGACCGCTGAAATCAGCGAAGTCGGGCTGGAAGTGGTGGACGTTGAAAGCCTGCGCCTGCACTACGCGCGCACACTGGACCATTGGAGCGAGCGCCTGGAAGATAACCTGGAAGCGGCAGCCAAGATGGTGCCGGAGCAGGCGTTGCGCATCTGGCGGCTGTACCTGGCCGGTTGCGCCTATGCGTTTGCCCGGGGCTGGATCAACCTGCACCAGATATTGGCGGTGAAGCCTCACGCCGATGGCAGCCATGATTTGCCGTGGACGCGGGAAGATATTTATCGCTGATTGACTGCAACACCCGAGATCCAAAAACTGTGGGAGCTGGCTTGCCTGCGATGGCGGTGTATCAGGACCAGATAGGTGACTGACACACCGCTATCGCAGGCAAGCCAGCTCCCACATTTGTTCTATATGGGCTATTAGAGAATCGGTGAAATAAGCCGGGCCACCCGCATGCCCAGCTGTTGCAGGCGACGTGTCTGACGGCTTTCTTCCTGGCTGACTTCATGGGCCAGGGCGAAGTCATCCAACAGCATCTGTTCCACTTGGCTGGCGAAGGCTTCGTCCACCGTCAGCAACATCACTTCGAAATTCAGCCGGAATGAACGGTTGTCCATGTTCGCACTGCCGATGGCGCTGATTTCGCTGTCGACCAGTACCACTTTCTGATGCAGAAACCCTGGCGTGTAGCGGAACACCCGCACCCCGGCGCGCACGGCTTCGATCGCGTAGAGGCTGGAGGCGGCGTAGACGATGCGGTGGTCGGGCCGCGACGGCAGCAGCAGGCGCACGTCAACGCCGCGCAATACCGCCAGGCGCAGGGCGGAGAAGACCGCTTCATCGGGAATGAAATACGGGCTGGTGATCCACACCCGTTCAGTCGCCGCATGAATGGCCTCGACAAAAAACAGCGAGCAGGTTTCATACGGGTCGGCCGGGCCGCTGGCGAGCAGTTGGCAGAGCACGCCGTCTTCGGGGTAGGCGTCCGGCAGGATAAGCGGCGGCAGCTCCCGCGCGGCCCAGAACCAGTCTTCGGCAAACGACTCCTGCAAACACGCGACCACCGGGCCGGTCACCTGCACGTGGGTATCGCGCCAGGGCGCCAGTGGCGGTTTTTTACCCAGGTACTCGTCACCCACGTTATGCCCGCCGACAAATCCGGTGATGCCGTCCACCACCACGATCTTGCGGTGGTTGCGGAAATTGACCTGAAACCGATTGAGCCAGCCGCTGCGGGTAGCGAATGCCTTGACCTGCACGCCGGCGTCGCGCAGTGACTGCACGTAACGATGGGGCAGGGCATGGCTGCCGATACGGTCGTAAAGCACGTAAATGGCGACGCCTTCGGCGGCTTTTGCCTTGAGCAGCGCGTGCAGTTGGCGGCCGAGCTCGTCGTCGTGAATGATGAAGAACTGAAACAGCACGGCGGTCTTGGCGTTGCGGATCGCCTCGAAGATTGCGCTGAAGGTGGCCTCGCCATTGATCAGTAAGCGCACTTCATTGTTAGCCAGGCACGGCATGCGCCCCAGCTTGGGCATGGCGCGCAGGGAGGCGTAGGCGCTGGAGTTGCGAGCAGCGAGGGCTTCTTCGACCCAGGGGCGCCAGTTCAATTCGGTGATGGCGGTGTGCATTTCCTGGTTGGCCTGGCGGCGGGCCTGGATGTAGGCGTCGAAGGTGCTGCGGCCGAAGATCAGGTAGGGGATCAAAGTCAGGTAGGGCATGAACATCAACGACAAGGCCCAGGCGATTGAGCCTTGGGCGGTCCTGACGGTCAGCACCGCGTGGATCGCGGCGAGTGTCCCGAGAAAGTGCAGCGTGGCGATGAAGTAGGCGAGCAGGTGCGGGCCAAAAAAATCCATGAACGACATGACTCCTGACAGTCCAGTGCCTAACAGACCATGAACGGCTGTGAATGTCGCTATTTTATTTGCCGTGCAACACTGGCGGCTTTGCGGCGTCTAACGCCCAACATTACCCAGGAGTTACCCGATGAATGCTCGTTTGCTCTGTTTAGCCATGGTTACCTGTTTGTCGCTGCCTGTGGCGGCGCAGGCGCAGATGCTGGCGCCGGGCTTGTGGGAATTGACTACCAGCAACATGAAAGTGGACAACCAGGACCTGCCGGATCTTTCCCTGATCCTCGGCCAGCTCAAGCAACAGATGACTCCTGAACAGCGCGCCATGCTGGAAAAACAGGGCATCACCATGGCCGGTAAAGGTGTGCAGGTGTGCCTCACGCCAGCTCAGGTCGCCTCGGACTCGATTCCCCTGACTGACCCGCAATCGGGCTGCAAACAGGAAGTGACCGACAAGACCGGCAACCAGTGGAAATTCCGCTTCAGTTGCCCGAAAGCACAGGGTACTGGCGTCGCGACCTTCCAGAGCCAGAAAGAATTCACCACCACCGTCAACGGCACCTTCAATGCCACCGGCATCCAGCAGAAAGGCAGCCTCGACAGTCATGCCCAGTGGCTGGGCAACGATTGCGGTACGGTCAAGCCCCGCGCTTAACGCAGAAAATGCAGGGGCAAGCCCTGGCAACTGTCGACCACCTGGCCGTTGTGCCACGCCAGGTGGCCTGACACCAGCGTGGTGCTGACGCTGTGCCGGAAGCTGCGCTCGGCAAAAGGCGTCCAGCCGCAGCGCGCCAGGATCGGTTGGCTGCTGACGGACTTGCCTTGGGGCTCGGGCTGGATCAGCACCAGGTCGGCCCAATACCCTTCTCGCAAATAACCACGATCAGGAATGGCGAACAGGTCGGCCACGCGATGGCTGGTCTTCGCCACCAGCGTGGTCAGTGGCAGGTGCCCGTCGGCCACCAGTTCCAACAACGCCGGCAACGCGTGCTGCACCAGTGGCAGCCCGGACGGCGCTTCGCGATAACCCAACTGTTTCTGCGCCCAGGTATGCGGTGCATGGTCACTGCCGATCACATCCAGGCGATCACTCAACAAGGCCTGGCGCAGGGCGTCGCGGTCGGCACGGGTCTTGATCGCCGGGTTGCATTTGATCTGATGGCCGAGGCGGTGATAGTCGTGGTCGTCGAACAGCAGATGGTGCAGGCACACCTCGGCGGTGATGCGTTTCTCGGCCAGCGGTTTGTCCTCGAACAGCGCCAGCTCGCGGGCAGTGGTCAGGTGCAACACGTGCAGGCGCGTGCCGTGGCGCTGGGCCAATTCCACGGCAAAGGATGACGAGCGATAACAGGCTTGGGCATCGCGGATCAGCGGGTGGGCGACGGCGGGGATGTGATCGCCAAAGCGTTCGCGCAGGCGCTGCTCGTTGGCCAGGATGCTCGGCGTGTGTTCGCAGTGGGCCAACAAAATGGTCGGCACTTCGGCAAACAGGCGCTCCAGAATTCGTGGATCGTCCACCAGCATGTTGCCGGTGGACGCGCCCATGAACACTTTGACGCCGGCCACTTCCCGTGGGTCGAGGGCGGCGACGGTGTCGAGGTTGTCGTTGCTCACCCCGAAGTGGAAGCCATAGTTGGCCACCGAATGCAGGGCGGCGCGGCGCTTCTTATCGGCCAGCGCTTCCAGGTTCAGGGTGGCCGGGCTGGTGTTGGGCATGTCCATGAAGCTGGTGATGCCACCGGCCACGGCCGCGCGGGATTCGCTGTAGAAGCTGCCTTTGTCCGGCGCGCCGGGTTCACGAAAGTGCACCTGGTCATCGATCATGCCCGGCAACAGCCACTGGCCCCGGGCGTCGATTTCCACCGGCTCGTTGTAGCCTTCGAGGCTGCTGGCAATCTTCTCGATTCGGCCATTGGCAACCAGCACATCGGCGTCGAATTCCAGGCCTTCGTTCACCAGGCGGGCGTTGCGGATCAGCAGGCGGCTCATGGTCAGAACTCGTTTTGCAGGGCTTTGTAGCCGCGTACCAAATCGACGTTGGTGCGTGCCACGTCTTCGGAAAACTCCGAGGCGCTGACACTCACCGGCGGGAACTGCGACAGGTCCGTGTTGGGCCCAATGCGGGTGGTGGACGGTACGTAGAAGGCGGCAGGCAAGTCGCGGCCGTCGACCACCGAGTTGTGGCGCACCACGCAGCCATCGCCCACGGCGCAATTGAACAGCACGCTGTTGAACCCGATGAAGACACGATCACCGACCGTGCAGGGGCCATGGACGATGGAGCGGTGCGCGATAGAGGTGAATTCGCCGATGGTCACCGCCGCGCCGGATTTGGAGTGGATGACCACGCCGTCCTGGATGTTGGAGTTGGCGCCGATGGTGATCGGGTCCATGGCGCCGCTGGCGTCGACTTCGTCGGCGCGGATGACGGCGTAGGGGCCGACGAAGACATTCTCGCCGATGATGACCTTGCCGCAGATGATCGCGGTCTTGTCGACGTAGGCCGACTCGGCAATCACCGGCAGGTCGCCGGAAGGGTTCTTGCGGATCATGCAACAGGCTCCGTGATGATGTGAACGTGGTCGCCGTCGATGGCGTTGTAGAAGCAGGTCGGGCGGCCCGTGTGACAGGCCGGGCCGAGTTGGTTGACGATCAGCAACACCGCGTCGCCGTCGCAATCGAGCCGCGCTTCGACCAACTGTTGCCAATGGCCGGAGCTCTCGCCTTTGCGCCACAAATGCTGGCGTGAACGGGACCAATAGCAGACCTGACCGGTAGCCAGGGTTTCGGTGAGGGCCTGACGGTTCATCCAGGCCAGCATCAACACCTCACCGCTGCCGTGTTGCTGGGCGATGGCGGCAATCAGGCCATCGCTGTTCCACGGCAGGGCGTCGAGCACCGGTTCGAGCGGAAAGCGGCTGCCCAGGGCAGCCTCTTCCAGGTCGAGCATGCTCAAGGTCATGGCTTGCTCAGGGCCGCGCACAGGGTGTTGAGGTTGTATTCGAACAACCCGGTGAAGGTGCTGGCCGGGCCTTCTGCGGCGAGGGCGTCGGAGTACAGCGTGCCGCCGATCTGCGCGCCGCTTTCGTCAGCGATCTGCTTGAGCAGGCGCGCGTCCTTGATGTTTTCCATGAACACGGCCTTGACCTTGTCTTTGCGGATCTGGGTGATCAGCGCAGCGACTTCGGCGGCCGACGGCTCACGCTCGGTGGACAAGCCCTGTGGCGCGAGGAACTGAATGCCGTAGGCCTGGCCCAGGTAACCGAAGGCGTCATGGGAAGTGACGATGCGACGGTTGCCCGGTGGCAGTGCGCCGAACTTGGTTTTGGCTTCGGCCAGCAGGCGGTAGATTTCTTTCAGGTAGGCTTGGCTGTTGCGCAGGTAGTCAGCTTTGTTGGCCGGGTCGGCGGCCACCAAGGCCTTGGTGATGTTGTTTACGTAAATTTCGGCGTTGGCCAGGTTGTGCCAGGCGTGCGGGTCCGGAATGGTCTCGCCGTCTTCTTCCATGGTGTGGGAGATCACGCCCTTGCTGGCGGTGACGACTGTGGCCTTGGTCTCGGTGCTGGTCACCAGACGATCCAGCCAGGGCTCGAAGCCCAGGCCATTCTTGATGATGACCTTGGCCTTGAGCAGCGCCTTGGCATCGTCCGGGGTCGGTTCGTAGGTGTGGGCGTCGGAGTCCGGGCCGACCATATTGCTGATCTGGATGTGATCGCCACCGATCTGGTGAGTGATGTCATCGAGAATACTGAAGCTGGTAACCACCTGGAGTTTGTCGGCGGCCTGGGCCATCGACAGTGGCAGCAGCAGACTGAACAGCACGAGTAAAGCGCGCATCGGGAAACACCTCATTGGGATGTAAGAGAGGGCGGGCGGCGCAGCAAGCCGTGCACCGGACCGAAAACCACAGACAGCAGGTACCCAATGCCAGCCACCAGCACGATGGCCGGGCCGCTGGGCAGTGAGTAGTAGAACGACAGCAACAAACCGAAGCACACCGACAGGCATCCCAGCACCGCCGATACCGCGATCAACACCGGCAGGCGCCGGCTCCAGAAGCGTGAAGCAATGGCCGGCAACATCATCAAACCCACCACCATCAAGGCGCCGATGGCCTGGAAACCGATCACCAGGTTCAGCACCACCAGGGTGAGGAACAACCCGTGGGCCAGCGGGCCCAGGCGGCTGACGGTCTGCAGGAACAGCGGGTCGAGGGTGTCCAGCAGCAGCGGTTTGTAGATCACCGCCATGGCGATCAGGCTGAACCCGGAGACCCACAACATGCCGGTGAGGGTGGTTTCGTCCACGGCCAAGGCGGAGCCGAACAGCAGGTGAAGCAGGTCCAGGCGTTTGCCGGCGATGCCAAGGATGAGCACGCCGGCCGCCAGGGAAATGGGGTAGATGGCGGCGAGGCTGGCGTCTTCACGCAGGCCGGTGCGGCGGGTGATCCACGCCGAGAGCCCGGCCATGCCCAGGCCGGCACCGAGGCCGCCGATGGTCAGGGCGGGCAGGCTGAGCCCGGCGAACCAGAAGCCCAGCGCGGCACCGGGCAGGATGCCGTGGGCCACGGCGTCACCGATCAGGCTCATGCGGCGCAGGATCAGGAACACACCCAGCGGCGCGGTGCTGCAGGCCAGCACCAGGCCGCCGATCAGGGCGCGGCGCATAAAGACGAAATCGAAGAATGGCATCCACAGGTGGGCGGCGAAGTGCATCAGGCCACCTGCATGTGTGGTTGCGGGCGGATCAGTTCTTTACTCGGGCCGAACACGCAGCCGGTGCTTTTGATTTGCACCACTTGCTGGGTGTGATGGCGTACGGACGCCAGGTCGTGGCACACGATAACCACAGTGCGGCCTTGGTCGTGCCAGGCGTGTACGTGTTTCCAGCACAGGGCCTGGCCTTCTTCATCGAGAGCGGCGTGGGGCTCATCCAGCAGCAACACCGGCGCGTCGGCCAGGCTCATGCGGGCGAGCAGGGCGCGTTGCAGTTCGCCGCCCGATAACGCCATTAATGGGCGGTGCTCGAGGCCGCTGAGGCACCAGTCTTCCAGCACCGCGTGCAGGCGTTGGCTGCGCTGCTCCGGGGTCAGCCTGGTACCCCAGAAGCCAGCGGCCACCAGCTCTTGCAGGCTGATAGGGAACTGGCGGTCAAGGTGTTGTTGCTGGGGCAGGAACGACAAGCCACCACGGCGTGGAACATCCACGGTGACTTTCCCCGCCAGTGGCTTTTGCAAGCCAGCGATGACTTTGAGCAGGCTGCTTTTGCCAGTGCCGTTGGCGCCGATCACGCCGGTGAGGCTGCCTTTTTCCAGAGTGAGATCAATGGCGGGTGTCAGCGGTTGGCCAGGAGCGCCCCAGCGCAAAGCGGTGCAGGTGATCATGCAGAGTGTCTCGTCCAGCGGCTTTCAGCCACGGCATCGTGCGCGTGCAGGCTTTCGGCGTGGATCACTTTCAGGTGGAAGGCTTTGACGGCATCCGAGCGTTTCAAGGCGAGGTTCAGGCGGCGGGCGGCGTCTTCGCAGAACATCAAGTTCTGCCCGTTGGCCAGGGCGAAAGCTTGTTCGTCCGCACGTTTTACTGCGGTTTGCACGGCGGTGCCGAGGGCGGCCTCGACGTTGTCGATCAGGTCGGTCAGGGGCAGGCCCGGCAGGGTTTCGTCCAGCTGGATGGAAAGCTGCGCGCTGCTGCGCTGGCTGTGAGGGGTGGCGACGATGCCGTTGGCGCTGCCGAGCCAGGTCAGTACGTCCTCGTGTTGCAGCGGCGTGTTGGCAAAGTCTTCGAGAAATTGCTGCTGAATCAACTGCCTGGCGAGCGCAGCGGAGCAAGGGCAGGTTGACGAGTAAGTAACGTCAATTTTTAGTTCCACGTGGAACATCTGGTTTTCCAGGCGCGCCTCGATGCTCACCGGGTAGCCTTTCCAGCCGGCCAGCGGGCTGACCAGCGCAGGCCGTTTGAGCAGCAAATCGGTGTGGATACGCAGGTAGGCGTTCTTAGATAAACCTTCATGACTCTCAAGAAAGCGCTCAAGTAGAGTATGCAGAAGCGCAGGCGTAAGGGGTTGTTGGTCGAGCATTTCCAGGGCCAGGTACAGGCGTGACATATGAATGCCACGGGCCTCGCCGTCGTCCAGGCTTACGCCGGCATCGGCAGTGGCCGTCAGACGTTGGCCGTCGATGAGGATCGGCAGGGCAATGCCGCACATGCCCACCCAATCGAGTGGCAAGGCTTGGCGTGAAGCCTGCGCGGCGATATCCGGCAGAGTCAGCGCGTTCATGAGCAGGTCCATCGTTGGAAATAAAAAGACATGTTATATTATAACTATTGAGTCGACGATGATTTTTCTGCTCCAGCCTTTCTTCAGTCATATCGAGCAGGGACGCTCCTTTATTTGCGGTATATGTCATGCACAGACGTCAGCTTCTTAACCTGCTGCTGGTCAGTCCCCTGTTCACGTTGCCGTTGGGGGCCTACGCCACGCAGATCCGTAATGCACGCCTGTGGCGTTCGGACGACAAGCTTCGGCTGGTGTTCGACCTCAGCGGCCCGGTGCAATACAAGACTTTTTCCCTGACATCGCCTGAACGCTTGATCATCGATTTGAGCGGCGCCGGGCTCACCGGTGATTTTTCTCAGCTGGCGTTGAAGAACAGTGGGATCACCTCGATCCGCTCAGGTCATTTCGGCAAGGGTGACACGCGGATCGTGCTGGACCTGGCCGCGCCGATGCAGCTCAATAGCTTCTTGTTGCCGCCTCAGGACGGCCAAGGTCACCGCCTGGTGCTGGACCTGACCAGTGCCACCCACGCCCCGCGCCAGATCGCTGCTGAACCGGCGCCGTTGGCCGCTCCCGTCGATAAAGCCCATCCCAAGCGCGACATCATCGTGGTGGTTGACCCTGGCCACGGCGGCAAAGACCCCGGCGCCATCGGCTCCAAAGGCCAGCGCGAAAAAGATGTGGTGTTGTCGATCGCCCAGTTGCTGGCCAAGCGTTTGAAGCGCGAGAAGGGCTTTGACGTGAAGCTGGTGCGCAACGACGACTTCTTCGTGCCGCTGCGCAAGCGCGTGGACATCGCGCGTCAGCACAAGGCGGATATGTTCATTTCGGTACACGCCGATGCCGCACCACGGCTCACGGCGTCGGGCGCCTCGGTGTATGCGCTGTCAGAAGGCGGCGCGACGTCTGCTACCGCGCGGTTCATGGCGCAGCGCGAAAACGGCGCGGACTTGCTGGGCGCCACCACCTTGCTCAACTTGAAAGACAAGGACCCGATGTTGGCCGGCGTGATTCTCGACATGTCGATGAACGCTACCATCGCCTCCAGCCTGCAATTGGGCAGTTCGGTACTGGGTAGCCTGCAAAACATCACCACGCTGCACCAGAAGCGCGTGGAACAGGCTGGTTTTGCGGTGCTCAAGTCACCGGATGTGCCGTCGATCCTGGTGGAAACCGGGTTTATCTCCAATACCCAGGACGCCCAGCGCCTGGTGACGGCGCGTCATCAGCAAGCTGTAGCCGATGGCCTGTTCGAAGGTCTGAAAAGTTACTTCCAGAAGAACCCGCCGATGAACAGCTACATGGCCTGGGTTCAGGAGCAGAAGAACGGCGAGGTCTAACAGCCGGTGATACGGCTGCACGTGAACTTGGCGCTGGCGCCCCCTGAACTGGAGAACCGGTTGAGGGTGGTCCATCCCACGCGGCGCGTGTAGCCCACCCACGCCTCACCATCGGAGGCCAGCCCGGTAAAGAACGTCAACTGCCCATAGCGGCTGTTGGTCTGTGCCCAATAGCGTTTGCCGATCACCTCAAACCCCCGCAAGTACGTGGTGCTGCCCGCCGTCGCCACGCTGTAGGCATTCCCCAATGGGTCCACACACGCCAGCAGGTTGGCGCTGCGCGTGCAGTTGGCCAACAGGCTCGGTGGCTGGGCGCAGGCCGATCCTGCCGCTGCCAGTAACAGGGCGCACACCAGGTATTTCATAGGGGTTCTCAGGGACAGAGGGTGGTCAAGCATTGCGCCCTTCGTCGAGACGAGCAAGGGGGATTGGCTTATTTGTATTGTTATACTATAACATTAAAAAGACAGCCTGACCCGTGAACCGCTCCCCATGACTGAACAAGACCTCCTGGCCCAACCCGCCGCCGACTACATGAATGAAGCCCAGCAAGGCTTCTTCCGAGAGCTGCTGTTGGCCCAGCGCAATGAGCTGCAAGTGCGTATCGACGCCGAGTTTCTCGTCCTGCGTGAGCAAGAAACCAACAGCGACCCGGCTGACGTAGGCAGCGCCGAAGAACAGCGCCAGTGGCAACTGCGCCTGCTTGAGCGGGAAAAGAAGCTGCTGGACAAGATCGACGACGCCCTCGAACTGCTGGCCCGCGGCGAATATGGCTGGTGCCGTGAAACCGGCGAGCCCATCGGCCTGCAACGCTTGCTGCTGCGTCCTACCGCCACCCTGTGTATCGAAGCCAAAGAACGTGAAGAGCTGCGCGAACGCCACAAACGGGCGATTTGACCGGCCACCCCTGATGAGGACCACCTGATGACCAACCGCCTTCCCGTTACCGTGTTATCCGGCTTTCTCGGCGCCGGCAAAAGCACGCTGCTCAACTATGTCCTGCGCAACCGCGAGAGCCTGCGGGTGGCGGTGATCGTCAACGACATGAGCGAAATCAACATCGACGGCAGCGAAGTACAGCGCGACGTCACCCTCAACCGCGCCGAAGAAAAGCTGGTGGAGATGAGCAACGGCTGCATCTGCTGCACCTTGCGCGAAGACTTGCTGGAAGAAGTCGGAAAACTCGCCAAGGAAGGTCGGTTCGATTACCTGCTGATCGAATCCACCGGCATCTCCGAGCCTTTGCCCGTGGCCGAGACATTCACCTTTCGCGACGAGAACGAGCAGAGCCTGGCCGACATCGCGCGCTTGGACACCATGGTCACCGTGGTCGACGGCATGAACTTCCTGCTCGACTACCAGGCTGCCGAAAGCCTGGCCTCACGGGGTGAAACCCTCGGTGAAGACGACGAGCGCTCCATCACCGACCTGCTGATCGAGCAGATCGAATTCGCCGACGTCATCCTGATCAGCAAGATCGACCTCATCAGCAGCCGCGAACGTGAAGAGCTGATGGCGATCCTTGAACGCCTGAATGCCCAAGCGGAAATCATCCCGATGGTCATGGGCGAAGTGCCGCTGAACAAGATCCTCAACACCGGCCGGTTCGACTTCGAGCGCGCCGCCCAGGCCCCAGGCTGGCTTCAGGAGTTGCGCGGTGAGCACGTGCCGGAAACCGAAGAGTATGGCATCGCGTCCACCGCCTACCGCGCGCGCCGCCCGTTCCATCCGCAGCGCTTCTTCGACTTCATCGACCGCCCGTGGGTGAACGGCAAATTGCTGCGCTCCAAGGGCTTTTTCTGGTTGGCCAGCAAGCATCAGGACGCGGGCAGTTGGTCCCAGGCCGGGGGCTTGATGCGCCATGGTTTTGCCGGGCGTTGGTGGCGTTTTGTGCCGAAAAGCCAGTGGCCCCAGGACGAAGAAAGCATCGCGGCCATCATGGGCAACTGGCAGCTGAGCACCGGTGACTGCCGCCAGGAACTGGTATTCATCGGGCAGAACATCGATTTCGACCAGATGCGCGCAGAGCTGGATGCCTGCCTGCTCAACGATGAAGAAATGGCGCTGGGCGTCGAAGGCTGGCGCTTGCTGGCGGACCCTTTTGGCCCTTGGTATGAAGAGGCAGCCGCCTGATGCTTGCCCCGGTTATTCCCCTGCGCCCCGTGATCCGCCAGAGCCACGGCGAAACGCCGCTGGCCCTTTCCGATATTCTGGAAGACGGCGTCAACCTGGCCGTGTGGCAGCGCCAGTTGCCCCTGCATATCGCCGAATTCGGGGCGTTGCTGGTGGCGTTGAACGAGCCTTTGGCCGAGTCCCTGGTGATTGAGCTCAACAACGAGGACGCAGTGCCGAACCTGCAGGGTTTGGCGTCCAGTTGCCGCGATCTTGAAGGCTACGAAGGCTTCATCGCCGATGTCTCCTGGTTGGTCAGTGCCTTCGCCTGTTTGCTCGGCGCCAAGCGCATTGGCGTGCGCCTGCGGTTGCTGGACAAGGCCATGTGCCCGCGTTTTCACGTTGACCATGTGCCGGTGCGGCTGATCACCACCTATGCCGGCATCGGCAGCCAGTGGTTGCGCGAAGGGGTGATGGACCGTCGCCAGCTCAGCCAGCCCGACGCTGAGCCCACTGACCGTATCGAACAGATCCACTGCGGCGAAGTGGCCTTGCTCAAGGGCACCAAATGGCATGGCAACGAAGGCCATGGCTTGATCCATCGCTCGCCGGCGCTGAAGGCCGATGAGCGTCGCTTGATCCTGACACTGGATTGGCTGGCATAACCGCGTAGGATCAAACGCTCTACACGGCCTGAATGACACCTTCCATGTTGCAGAACATTCCTACCCACGTAATTGCCGGGCCTTTGGGCGCCGGCAAGACCAGCCTGATCAAGCACCTGCTCGCCCAACGCCCGGCCAACGAGCGCTGGGCGGTGTTGATCAACGAGTTCGGGCAGATCGGCCTGGATGCGGCCTTGCTCACCCAGGATGACGATGGCATCGCCTTGGGCGAAGTGGCAGGTGGCTGCCTGTGCTGTGTGAATGGTGCGCCGTTCCAGGTAGGCCTGGGACGCCTCTTACGTAAGGCCGAGCCGGACCGACTGTTTATCGAGCCCTCGGGCCTGGGCCATCCGGCACAGCTGCTCAAGCAACTGCGCGAAGCACCGTGGCAAAACGTGCTGGCGGTTCAGCCCTGCGTGCTGGTGCTGGATGCCCAGGCGCTGGCGGCGGGCAAGCCCTTGCCGGCGTCGCAGCGTGAAGCGCTGGCCAGTGCTGGCCTGCTGGTGTTGAACAAGGATGAATCGCTGGATGGCGACCAACGCCTGGCCATTGAACGGCAACTACCCGACAAACCACTGTATTGGACCCGCCAGGCGCAATTGCCGCTGGAGCACTTGCCCGGCCTGCATACCAAGGCCAGCGCGGCTGTGGATAACTTCGATGCACCTCAAGGCTTGGCCCAAATGCCGGCCATCTGGAGCGACCCTGCCCAGCCCATCTGCCTGAGCCAGGCCCAAGAAGGCGGCTGGAGCATCGGCTGGCGTTGGCACCCGAGCCAGCAGTTCGATAGCCAGCAGGTGAACGACTGGCTTGTCAGCCTTGAGTGGCGCCGCGCCAAACTGGTTATCCACAGCGTGGAGGGCTGGCTCAGCGCCAACGCTGTGGATAACAGCCCGATCGCCTGGCAGCCCAGCGAGTGGCGGCGTGATTCACGTATCGAATTGATCTTCAGCGCACCACAGGACGTGGCGGCGCTACAGGCCGCGCTGGCCGCCTGCCGTCAGTGACGGTTCTTGGTGGCGTGGTCCTGGCGCCACTGGCTCAGCTCGATGACTTCGGCGCTGGGCAACGGTGTCTTGATTTCAAACGGGTAGGGCGCCAGTTCGATTTGCGCACTGTGGGCGCCGAATTGTGTGATGGTCCCGGGATGGCGGGTTTCGCCGGTCACGGTGAACTCGAAATTGTAAATGCGTGCCAGGCGCCGCCGACCGTTGGCATCCTTTACAAAGCCGATGCGCTTGAGCGCCACGGCACCGTCCAGCAGCTCGATGTCGAGCTTGGCGCAATGCTGCTTGACCCGCTCCAACGCCCGCTCACGCAGGCCGTGGTTGTGCCATACCCAGGCGGCGCCGGTCGCCAGCAGCATCAACACGAAGATGTTTCCCAGGGTCAGCATGCGAAAAACTCCAACAAAGTGAGAGCAGCTTAACTGTGTCGCCGGTCTGTCGTACAGGCTGCGTTTAGTCGCATACTGCGCGGCCAGAATTTCAATGGCTTTACGGAAATCTCCCGCATGAAACGCACACCTCATCTGCTTGCGATCCAGTCTCATGTGGTCTTTGGCCACGCCGGAAACAGCGCTGCCGTATTCCCTATGCAACGGGTCGGGGTGAACGTCTGGCCACTGAATACGGTGCAATTCTCCAACCACACCCAGTATGGCCAATGGGCGGGCGAAGTGCTGGCGCCGCAGCAAATTCCGGCGCTGGTCGAAGGCATTGCAGCCATCGGCGAGCTGGGCAACTGCGACGCCGTACTGTCCGGCTACCTGGGCAGTGCGGACCAGGGGCGGGCGATCCTCAGTGGCGTGGCGCGCATCAAGGCGATCAACCCCAAGGCGCTGTACCTGTGCGACCCGGTGATGGGCCATCCGGAAAAAGGCTGCATCGTGCCTCAGGAAGTCAGCGATTTCCTGCTGGACGAAGCGGCGGCCATGGCTGACTTCCTGTGCCCCAACCAGCTGGAACTCGACAGCTTTGCCGGTCGCAAGCCGCAATCGCTGTTCGATTGCCTGGCCATGGCCAAGGCGTTGCTGGCACGCGGGCCCAAAGCGGTGCTGGTCAAGCACCTGGATTACCCAGGCAAGTTGCCCGAAGGTTTTGAGATGTTGCTGGTGACCGCCGAAGGCAGTTGGCATTTGCGTCGGCCGCTGTTGGCGTTCCCGCGCCAGCCGGTGGGCGTGGGCGACCTGACCTCGGGGCTGTTCCTGGCGCGGGTGCTGCTGGGCGACAGCCTGTTGGCCGCCTTCGAGTTCACCGCGGCGGCCGTGCATGAAGTGCTACTGGAAACCCAGGCGTGCGCCAGTTACGAACTGGAGCTGGTACGCGCCCAGGACCGTATTGCCCACCCCCGCGTACGTTTTGAAGCAACGCCCATCGAGCTGTAGGAGTATTCCTGATTGAGCCAGGCAAAGGGCGTCCGGTAGTATCGGCCGCCTCTTTGTCCCCAGTGCTAATCAAGGAAGACCGATGCCAGCCGTATTCCCATCGCCACGGGCTCTCACCGCCCTGGCCCTGACGTCATTGCTCACCGGTTGCAGTGTCAACGGTGCCTACACCGACTCGACGGCACCCGATGCCGCCAAGTTGCGCTTTGTCTCCAACACCTCGAACAGCACTCTCGATATTTACGACGCCCAGCACTGCCAGGGCCGCAACACTGGCATGCTCAACAACTTCCTGCTGGTCGATACCAAGCGGCGTGTCGACATGATCGTCCCGCCGCCCGCCAAGGCCAGGGGCCTGTTGGAGGTCAAGCTGGAGCCGGGCAAGGACGTTATGTTGATGATCAACACCAATGGCGGCAGTTACGTCTGCGGCAAGGCCGTGAGCTTTACGCCCAAGGCGGGGCAAGAGTATGAAGTGACTTTCGATATGCGAGGCGGCAGTTGCACCACGCTGCTGCAGCGCCTGACCCGTTTTGACGGCAAGGACCAGCGCATTCCGCTGCCTATTTTTGATAAAGGGATGAACGCGTGCACGGGCCAAAGCCCGATATTCGGCAAGTCGATCCCAGAAACCCCTAAGCGCGCGGCACTGATCAACACGATCACGTCCACCAACCTGCAACTGATCACCCTGATGGAGCCCGACACTCAGGGGCGCCTGCAATCATCCCTGGATGAGATCGACGGTGTGATCGCCAAGCGCAAGGCGCAGCTGGGCACCTTTACCCCGCCTGAAGCCTATTGGACGCAATACCGTCAGAACTATGTCCTGTTCAGTCAGGAAATGGCCGGCCGCAAGGCGCGCACGCTGGCGCTTTACGAGCAGGTGTACCGGCTTCGCCTGAGTGGCACCGAAGACGCTGTGCTGGAACAGTGGATGAGCCCCACGGACCGCGCTGTCAGCGAGCGCGTCAAAGCGAACGACAAATTTATGGAGCGCTACTACCAGGACACCGACAAGTCGATGATGGTCGAGACCCTCAACCTTCACATGGAGCGCATGGCCCAATTGGACCAGCGCTTCGACGTGTGCGCACACTACGACAAGTGCTGGCGCTATTGAGGGCGGGTGCAGGGGCGGGCCCCTGCGCACAGGCTTACGGCGCGTCGTCCTTTATTTCCTGGTAACGCTTCTCCAATTCCTGGCGAATCTGCCGACGCTGCTGGGCCTGTACGAAACGGCGCTTGTCTTCGCTGTTCTGCGGTTGCAGGGGCGGGACGGCGGCAGGTTTGCGCTGGTCGTCCACGGCCACCATGGTGAAGAAGCAGCTGTTGGTGTGGCGCACCGAGCGTTCGCGGATGTTCTCGGTCACCACCTTGATGCCCACCTCCATCGACGTGTTGCCGGTGTAGTTGACTGACGCCAGGAAGGTCACCAGTTCGCCGACATGGATCGGCTCGCGAAAAATCACCTGATCTACCGACAGCGTCACCACATAGCGACCGGCATAACGGCTGGCGCAGGCGTAGGCCACTTCGTCGAGGTACTTAAGCAAGGTGCCGCCGTGGACATTGCCTGAGAAGTTGGCCATATCAGGGGTCATCAGTACCGTCATCGACAGCTGGGCGTTTCCGGGTTCCATAGCACACTCACGGGTTGTAGGCATTGGTTGGGGGGCACCTCTGCGGGTGCTGGAATCTTTGCAGAGCCATCCATAACCGGACGCCGGCGGGCGGCTCGCCGTCACGCCTGCACCGTTCTGTTTCCATATATTGCACCGGCTTTCTGCCGGAAGTCGCGGTGTTAACCTTCAAAAGCCCGTCTCAGGGCATTTCTTACGATTTAGGCCGACTTTTCCTTCCGCGCACTGCGACCGTTCAGAGGCGCGCGCGGAAGTGGGAAAAGCGCCAGTACCCTCAAGGAGCCCCTCGCCATGCACGCCATCAGCTTTATCCAGGACTTGGCCGTGATCATGCTGGTGGCAGGGGTGGTCACCATCCTGTTCCACCGCCTCAAGCAGCCGGTGGTGCTGGGCTACATCGTCGCCGGCTTCATCATCGGTCCCCACACCCCGCCGTTCGGCCTGATCCATGACGAAGACACCATCAAGACCCTGGCCGAACTGGGCGTGATTTTCCTGATGTTCTGCCTGGGCCTGGAGTTCAGTCTGCGCAAGCTGTTCAAGGTAGGCGCCACGGCGTTTATCGCTGCGTTCCTGGAAATCATCCTGATGATCTGGATCGGCTACGAGATCGGCCGCTGGTTCGACTGGAACACCATGGATTCACTGTTCCTCGGCGCGATCCTGGCGATCTCCTCCACCACCATCATCGTCAAGGCGCTCAACGACCTGAAGATGAAGAACCAGCGCTTCGCCCAGCTGATTTTCGGCGTGCTGATTGTGGAAGATATCCTCGGCATCGGCATCATCGCCTTGCTGTCGAGCATTGCCGTCAGTGGCACGGTCAGCTCCGGCGAGGTGTTCTCCACGGTCGGCAAGCTCTCGCTGTTCATGATCGTCGCCCTGGTCATCGGCATTCTGCTGGTGCCGCGCCTCTTGGCTTACGTGGCCAAGTTCGAAAGCAATGAGATGTTACTGATCACCGTGCTGGGCCTGTGTTTCGGTTTCTGCCTGTTGGTGGTGAAGCTGGAATACAGCATGGTGCTGGGCGCGTTCCTGATCGGTGCGATCATGGCCGAATCCCGTCAGTTGATTAAGATCGAGCGCTTGATCGAGCCGGTTCGCGACATGTTCAGTGCCATCTTCTTTGTCGCCATTGGCTTGATGATCGACCCACAGATCCTGCTGCAATACGCCTGGCCGATTGCGGTGATCACGGTGGCGGTGGTGCTCGGCAAGATGTTGTCCTGCGGGTTGGGGGCGTTTATCGCTGGCAACGACGGCCGTACCTCACTGCGAGTGGGTATGGGGCTGTCACAGATTGGCGAGTTTTCCTTCATCATCGCCGCGCTCGGCATGACGCTTCAGGTGACCAGTGATTTTCTTTACCCGGTCGCCGTGGCGGTTTCGGCGATTACCACACTGCTGACGCCGTACCTGATTCGCGGTGCAGACCCCTTGTCATTGAAGATCGCGGCGGTGATGCCCAAGCGCATGAGCCGGGTATTCGGCCTGTATGGCGAATGGCTGCGCAGCATTCAGCCCCAAGGCGAGGGCGCGATGCTGGCCTCGATGATCCGCAAGATCATCCTGCAAGTGGGGGTGAACCTGGCGTTGGTGGTGGCGATCTTCTTCGCCGGCAGCTTTTTCGCGACGCGTATCGGTGGGTATCTGGAGGGCTGGATCAGCGATCCGAGCTGGCAGAAGGCGCTGATCTGGGGCGGTGCGTTGCTGTTGTCGCTGCCGTTCCTGATTGCCGCGTACCGCAAGCTCAAGGCGCTGTCGATGCTGCTGGCGGAGATGAGCGTGAAGCCGGAAATGGCCGGGCGGCATACCCAGCGTGTGCGGCGGGTGATCGCGGAACTGATCCCCCTCCTGTCGCTGCTGGTGATCTTCCTGCTATTGGCTGCGTTGTCAGCCAGTATCCTGCCGACCAACAAGCTGCTGGTGCTGATTGCCGTGGTCACGGCGGCGGTGGCGGCGGTGCTCTGGCGCTGGTTCATCCGTGTGCATACGCGGATGCAGGTCGCCTTGCTGGAGACGCTGGATAACCATAAGGACACCCCAGAACATTGATCGCTTTTACGGGGTGGCAAGTGAGCTTTTTGTGGCGAGCGAGCTTGCTCGCGTTGGGCTGCACAGCAGCCCCAAAACCTTCGCATCACTGCATCTGAAAGAACGCGTCGTTTGGATTGGGGCTGCTTCGCAGCCCAGCGGGAGCAAGCTCCCTCGCCACAGGGGTTGGCGCTAGTGTTTGGCTCAGCTTTCCAGCCAGACGTCCCGCGCCCAGTGCCACACCGATTCCCAGGTTTCCTCGGTGACGATTTCTTCTTCGCCAGACCACAGCACCACGGTGCCGTCTTCTTCGACGCAGTAGTAGTCATCGCCATCCTGGCAGATCGGGATCAGGCTGCGGTCGACACCGGCGTCCCAGGCGTTGGCGGCAACGTCCGGCAGGTAGGTGTGGGATTGCGGGTCGGTGACGGTCACCGGCTCCAGGCTGCCGTACACCACGTCGCTGACGGTCAGCAGGAATTCACGGAAGACAAAGGGGATGTCGATGAACAGTTGTTCCTCGATTTCCACCAGCAGGTCTTCGTCAGGCAGTTCCAGAGGAACCGGGACCGGTTCGTTGGCTTCACGCAATTGTTCGATGATTTCTTCCACGGCCGGGATCCTCTTGCTAGATGGCGCGGTTCATAGGGGCGTTTTATACAGTAGCTCGCTATAAGTGCAACCGTGAAATAGAAAACCCCGGAACATGTCCGGGGTTTTTATTACCGCTTGCTCAAGCGTGCGGGTATCAGCCGTTCTGGCGGATACCGGCGACCAGCCAAGGCTGGTTGTCGCCTTGGGCGCGCTCCATGTTCCAGCTTTCGCTGAACACTTCGCCCTGGTCGAAACGCGAGGTCTTCGACACACCGCTGAAGGTCAGGGTGGCGATGGTCTTGTCGGCGCGATCATCCACACCTTCGAGCTGTACGCGCAGGTCGTCGATGTAGGTCGACTGGAAGCCGTCGCCCAGGTCGGCGCGTTCGCGCTTGAGGAACTCCAGCAGTTGCGGGGTCACGAACTCGGCGATCTTGTCCATTTCGTTGGCGTCCCAGTGCTGTTGCAGGGACTGGAAGTGGTTGCGGGCCGCTTCGACGAAACGTTCTTCGTTGAACCAGGCCGGAGCGTTGATCACCGGGCGAGCTGCAGCAGGGGCTGCAGAACCACCGAAGATCGAGCCCATGGCAGGCTTTTGCTCGAACACTTCACGCTGCGTCGGCGCGCCGGCTGGAGCCAGATGCTCCTGCTGCTTGCGGCGACGGGCGGCGATAAAGCGGAAGATCACAAAGGCGATGACCGCCATGATCAGGATGTCGAAGATCTGCATGCCCTGGAAGCCGCCGCCCATGAACATGGAAGCGAGCAGGCCACCGGCCGCGATACCGGCCAGAGGGCCCAACCAGCGCGAAGCACCGCCGGCCTTGGCAGCGGCGCCAGCAGCACCGGCTGCGCCTGCGGTTGCGGCTGCACCGCCCATGCCACCGGCGGATGGAGCCATTTGGCTGGTCTGGTGAGTCGGCGCCGAGCCCATGCTTTTGCCGCCACCGAAGCGTTTGGCGTTGGCGTCGAGGCTCATCGTCAGGCCGATGCACAACGCCATGGCGATGCTAAGAAAACGTTTCATAAAGGGAATTCCCATTTGTGGATTGCACGCGCGCCATGTTGCACAGGTGCAGTGACAGTGGCTAGCGGCATAGTGTTTCGGGCTTTTGCGTAAGACCGATTCCGAAGGGTCTGTAGGACTAGTTACAGATATTGGCCCGCAACGCCGGAAAACAAGGGAGGCTCACAATTCTTCACATTGTAGGAGCCCGGCTTGTCGAATCGCCGGGCTCCTAAAACGGGGGGGTCAAATGGCTTCGAGCTTCGCGTAGCCCATCATCAGCCACTTGCTGCCTTCGGCGAAATTCACCTGCACCCGCGCCTGCGCGCCGGCGCCTTCGAAGTTGAGGATGACCCCTTCGCCGAAGATCGCATGCTTGACCTGCTGGCCGAGGCTGAACTGGGTCTCCGGAATCTCGGAACCGGCGAACAGAGTACTGGCGCTCTGCTGCTGGCCACCGCCGAACGGACGGCTGACGCTGTTGGACAAACGCACTTCCTGGATCAGCCCCTTCGGCACTTCACGTACGAAGCGCGACACCTTGTTGTAGGTCTCGCTGCCGTACAGGCGTCGGGTCTCGGCGTAGGTCATCACCAGGTTCTGCATGGCGCGGGTAATGCCCACATAGGCCAGGCGGCGTTCTTCCTCAAGGCGGCCGGGCTCTTCCAGGCTCATCTTGTGGGGGAACAGGCCTTCTTCCATGCCCACCAGGAACACGTAGGGGAATTCCAGGCCCTTGGCACTGTGCAAGGTCATCAGCTGGATGCTGTCTTCATGCTCGTCGGCCTGGGTATCACCGGCCTCCAGCGATGCATGGCCGAGGAACGCGGCGAGCGGCGTCAGCTCTTCGTCTTCCTCGGTGTTCTCGAACGCGCGGGCGGCGCTGACCAGTTCCTCAAGGTTTTCTACCCGAGCCTGGCCTTTCTCGCCTTTTTCCGCTTCGTGATAGGCGATCAGGCCGGACTGTTCGATCACCGTCTGGGTCATCAGGTGCAGGGGCATTTCCGCGCACTTGGCCGCCAGGTTCTCGATCAACTCGACAAACACACCCAACGCACCCGCTGCACGGCCGGTCAGGCCTTTATTGGCGATGAGCAAACGCATGGATTCCCACATCGATACATCGGCATGGCGTGCGTGGTCGCGGATCGCTTCAACGGTCTTTTCACCGATGCCGCGCGCCGGGATATTGATCACCCGTTCCAGCGCCGCATCGTTGCCACGGCCTTCCAGCAACCGCAGGTAGGCCATGGCGTTCTTGATTTCAGCGCGTTCGAAGAAGCGCTGGCCGCCATAGATGCGGTACGGAATGCGCTCACGCAGCAACGCTTCTTCCAGCACCCGCGACTGGGCGTTGGAGCGGTACAGGATTGCGATGTCGCTGCGTGCCAGGCCGGTTTTCAGGGCGCTCTCGATGGTTTCCACCACATAGCGCGCTTCATCGTGCTCGTTGAAGGCAGCGTACAGGTTGATCGCCTCGCCTTCGCCGCCGTCGGTCCACAGCTCCTTGCCCAGGCGCCCGGTGTTGTTGGCGATCAAGGCGTTGGCAGCCTTGAGGATGCCGGCGGTGGAGCGGTAGTTCTGCTCCAGGCGAATGGTCTCGGCGTC